>Ga0114958_10001025_pt1 | contig 22648 bp, 20 predicted proteins | sample C_130208_EF_Meta_FD_89577 | JGI IMG/M metagenome (GOLD analysis project Ga0114958, IMG submission 89577) | Freshwater microbial communities from Lake Croche, Canada to study carbon cycling - C_130208_EF_MetaG | ecosystem: Environmental > Aquatic > Freshwater > Lake | place: Lake Croche, Canada... | reverse complement strand
TTTATTTATTTATTTATTTATTTATTTATTTATTAATCAGACTCAATTATTATTCAAAGGCTGCACTAATCATTACAAAATAGATAACCCTTTTTTACTAATTACTCTTCTCTTAAAGCCTTACCTGTTAAATGTATAAAAACATCTTCTAGGTTGGCCTTTTTTACTTCTTTCACTTTTTCAAATCCGGTATCTACTAATTCATCAATTAAATGATTGGGTGTATTAATGGCAATTATTTTACCACTATCTATAATGGCAACTCTATCACATAAAACTTCAGCCTCATCCATATAATGTGTGGTAATAATAACAGTGGTTCCATTGTCTCTAATTTCTTTAATTAAATCCCAGAGGTTTCTTCTTGCTTGTGGATCTAACCCTGTAGTAGGTTCATCTAAGAAAATAATTTTAGGTTTATTAATTAAGGTAGTAGCTATAGAAAATCTTTGTTTCTGTCCTCCACTTAATTCTTTAAACTTAGCTTTTGCTTTGTCTTGTAAATTAACTTTTTGCAAAAGAGCTGCTGCATCCATTTCATTTTGATATAGCCCCACAAATAAATGTATGAGTTCAGTTAAATTTAAATTTGGGTAAAATCCGGCGGTTTGCAATTGTACACCTATCATTTTTTTGATAGACTCAGGCGACTTATCTAAATCAAAACCATCCACCGTTATTGTGCCACTGGTTTTCTCCCTTAAGGTTTCAATTATTTCAAGAGTAGTTGACTTGCCAGCACCATTGGGGCCCAATAGACCAAATATTTCCCCTTCTTTTACTTCAAAACTAATGCCCTTGACAGCTTGAAAATCGCCATAGGATTTTACAAGATCTTTAACTATAATGATGGGCGCTACTGACATGTTAAATTAATTGATAACTATATGAAATTGCTTACTGTATGAATGTGTAAGCAAATTTAATCTCTTTTCAGCGCTATGCAAAATGAAAACTTGTCTAAGAACCTTATCTTTGCCAAAAGTTAATAAAATGAAATTAGGCATTTTAGGAGGGGGCCAATTAGGACGTATGTTATTGCAAGCAGCCGCTAATTACGATGCAATTACCTATGTATTAGAAAATGACGCCAACTGCCCAGCCGCCCATTTATGCCATTATTTTACCTTAGGGAATATCCAAGACTTTGATGCGGTGTATAATTTTGGTAAAGGTTTAGACGCCATTACCATAGAAATTGAAGCAGTGAATGTAGATGCCTTAGAAAAACTAGAAGCGGAAGGCGTAAAAGTATATCCTAGCCCTAGTGCTATTCGAACCATTAAAAATAAAATTTTACAGAAACAATTTTATAAAAACAATGAAATTCCGACTGCTCCTTTTGTCATTACAGAACATGCATCCGATTTATTAAATCATATTGAGTTTTTACCTGCAGTACATAAAATGGCTGAAGGGGGTTATGATGGCAAAGGTGTTCAAATAATACAAACTGAAAAAGATATTGAATTAGGTTTTAAAGTACCAGCTGTTTTAGAACAAAAAATTAAAATTGCCACTGAGATAGCTTTAATTGTGGGCATGAACGCAAAAGGAGAAACCATTATTTACCCACCTGCTGAAATGATTTTTGACCCTGTATATAATTTATTGGACTATCAATTAAGCCCCGCCAAATTAGAAGAAAAAGTTTTATGGAAAGCACAGGCCATTGCTAGAAAAGTTGTACAAGGTTTAAATAGTCCTGGTTTATTTGCCATTGAATTATTTATTGATAATAATGATGATGTGTGGGTAAATGAAACAGCACCTCGTGTGCATAATAGCGGACACCATACCATTGAAGCCAATTATAGCAGCCAGTATGATATGCTACTTAGAATTTTATTAGATTACCCACTAGGCAACACCGACGCCATATTACCTTCAGCCATTGTGAATATAATTGGTAGTGAAGGATATAATGGCAATGTATATTATGAAGGATTAGAAGAAGTATTAAAAATGGATAATGTATTTGTACATATATATGGTAAAAAACAAACCAAGCCGGGAAGAAAAATGGGCCATGTAACTATTATTAGTAAAGACTACCAGGATCTCACGCACAAAGCCCATAAGATTAAAAATATACTTAAGGCCATAAGTAAATAACTAATAAAAAAATAGCAGTTTAGTTATTCGTCTTTTACTACAATTTAGGCTTAATAATAGTTTTTTTAACTTGTAAGTTTTTAAAGTAACCCACTCCTATTATACTTTTCAATTGAAGGCCAGGAGATTTTTTCAAAGGGCCAAAAATATTTATTTTATCATCATAGATTAAGTCCAAACTATAAGAGGCAGAAAAATACTTATTAATTTTAAAAGTAAACATATTGGTCATGTACAAATTAATGTTTTCAGGCTTCTCATAATAATTGGAGAAAAAATCGGCACGACCTTTATATGTAATATTCGGCGCAATGGTATTATTATAGTTAACGGTCACAAATAAACCAGTCTCTCTGTATATTTTTTTCCCTATAGGTACACCATAATTTCCTAAATTAGAAAGTCTTGTATTTAATAGTAAAGTAGTTCTGGAAGTTAAGGGAGAAAAGAAAACGGAGAAAGTATTATTGGGTTTAAAATCCAGACCCGCAGATAAAATAATATAGGCAGGTGATAAGAATGAGGATGTGAAATTGGAATTTGCTCCACTAAAACTATATCCATCAAATAATTGAGAACGAAAATTAAATAAACCAGACAAATACCATACTCCCGTAGTATCAATTCTGTAACCATATTTACTTAAGACATCAATTCTATCATCATTTTTACGCCCCCCCAAACTAGTAGATTGTACAAAACCTAAGTTAAGATCTAAATTATTATCCCAACTTTGACGAGGCTTTTGAAAGTAAGCATAATAATTAAAGTAGCTATTGATAGCCATATTAAAATTATCGCCCCCTGCAGCCCAATTACTTAAAGAGCTTTGAGATAAATTAAAATTATACATCCCCCCCTTTTTCCAGTTATAATAACTAGTATCGCTGTCTTTTTTTATAGTCCTTGAAGTTTCCGATCTTAATTTGGTGACAGCTATATTCTGCGCAGAGGCCGCTTGAACAAGAATCAAGAAGAAAATAAATAACAGACTTTTTCGCATACAACTCAATATTTTTTCAAATATAGTAAGCCTTTGATAAATCATTGATTTCTAATTATATATAAATTATTATCACATATGTATGATGGAATAAGTAAGAGTTTCATTATCAAATAATTAGAAGTTATGGCTGACAAGTTGACACATACTAGTTTTTTAACTAAATTTGCGTTTTAAACGAATTTGAATGGAATTATTCTCTACGACGACAAAAGAACATGATGAGTTAAGACAGGGAGAAGCCTATGAATCTGCTCAGCAGAAAGGAAGCTTTACTAAGTTTTTCTATGTAGAAAGCTATGGCTGTGCTATGAACTTTGCAGACAGTGAAGTGGTTGCATCTATTCTAGAAAAGAATGGTTTTGGCAGTACGCGTAATCTAGCATTAGCCGATTTAATTTTAATTAATACATGTTCAATAAGAGAAAAAGCTGAACTCACTGTTCGTAAAAGATTAACGGAGTTTAGAAAATATAAAGAGCAAAAACCAGGAATGCTTGTGGGTGTATTGGGTTGCATGGCAGAAAGATTGAAATCAAAATTATTAGAAGAAGAAAAATTAGTGGATTTAGTGGTGGGCCCAGATGCATACCGAAGCCTGCCCGATTTAATTATAGAAGCAGGCACTGGACAAAAAGCAGTGAATGTTTTATTAAGTCGTGATGAAACCTATTCCGATATTTCTCCTGTTAGATTAGATAGCAATGGTATTAGTGGATTTGTTTCTATTATGCGTGGCTGTAATAATATGTGTAGTTTTTGCGTTGTCCCTTTTACTAGAGGACGTGAAAGAAGTAGAGATACTTTCTCTATTGTTGCAGAATGTAAAAACTTATTTGAACAAGGCTATAAAGAAGTAACCTTACTAGGACAAAATGTAGACAGTTACTATTGGACAAACCCTGAAACCAATACTCAGGTGACTTTTGCAATGTTATTAGAAAGCGTTGCTTTAATAAGTCCTTTACTAAGAGTTCGCTTTAGTACTTCACATCCAAAGGATATTACCGACGAAGTTTTATTCACCATGATGAAGTATCCTAATATTTGTAAGTACATTCATCTACCTGTTCAAAGTGGAAGCACACGTATACTTCAATTAATGAATCGAACGTATACAAGAGAATGGTACCTTGCTAAAGTTGCACGTATAAAAGAATTAATGCCAGACTGTAGTATCTCTGCCGATATCATTGCTGGCTTTTGTACTGAAACCGAAGAAGACCATCAGGACACAATGAGCATTATGCAATTAGCACAGTACGATTATGCCTATATGTATTTTTATTCAGAACGTCCAGGCACTTTAGCAGAGAAAAGATATGAAGACGATGTTCCACTAGATGTGAAAAAAAGAAGATTACAAGAAATTGTAGATGTACAGTGGCATTTATCCAACGAAAGCAATAAAAAAGAATTAGGGAATAGTTACGAAGTTTTGATTGAGGGCAATAGCAAGAAGAGCGATCAAGAATGGATGGGAAGAACCAGCCAAAATAAAGTAGTGGTGTTTCCCAAAACTATTGAAGGACAAACAATGCCATTACAAAAAGGGGATTATGTAAATATTCTTATTACGGATTATACAAAAGGTACTTTAATAGGTACTATAAAATAACGAACATGGACTTACAAGCTTTAAAAAATAGATTCAGTATTATTGGAAATACACCTGCTCTTAATCATGCATTAAATACAGCAGAGCAAGTAGCAGCTACCGATTTAACCGTTTTAATTGTGGGTGAAAGCGGCGTAGGTAAAGAGGTTTTCTCTCAAATTATTCATAGCTTATCTGCAAGAAAACACAACCCCTTTATTGCAGTGAATTGTGGTGCCATTCCAGAAGGCACCATTGACTCAGAATTATTTGGACACGAAAAAGGTTCATTCACTGGTGCCGTTGATAGTAGAAAGGGTTATTTTGAAACCGTAAGTGGTGGCACTATATTTTTAGATGAGATTGGAGAGCTTCCTTTAGGCACACAGGCACGTTTATTACGCGTTTTAGAAACAGGAGAATTTATAAGAGTGGGTTCTTCAAAAGTGCAGAAATCAGATGTAAGAGTAATAGCTGCTACCAATAGAGAACTTTTAGAATACACACAGAAAGGAAAATTTAGAGAAGATTTATATTATAGATTAAACACCGTTCCTATTCGCGTTCCTTCCTTAAGAGATCGCAAAGAAGATATTCCTTTGTTATTTAGAAAATTTGTGGTGGACTTTGCAGAGAAGTATAAAACTAAACCCATTTTTTTAGATGATGAAGCGAGAGAACTACTTACTAAATATAGCTGGCCAGGCAATGTGAGAGAATTAAAAAATATTGCCGAGCAAATTTCAGTACTTCGCAAATCGGATAATATTAATAGTGAAACCTTAGCAGGATTTTTACCACAACATAATATGCATAATATGCCCATGGTGACAGCTAGCAACCCTGTTGGTGAATTTGCTAATGAGAGAGAAATTTTATACAAGCTTTTCTTTGATATGAAAAAAGATGTAAACGAATTAAAGAAAATGTTTTTAGAAATTCTACAAAACCCTTCCATTGCTAGTCCATCTGCTAATTTTAATAAGGAATCTTTAATTAATGAACTGAAAGAAGATATTATGCCAAGCAACACTGCACATGTTTCTTCAGTGAATCCGCAGCCAACAGTTCATTTAAACCACCCCCAGCCCATTATTATAGACAACGAAGCAAATATTCATTATGAAGTAGACGAATCTTTGAATATAATGGATAAGGAAAAAGAACTAATTTTAAAGGCGCTTAAAAAACATAGAGGCCGCAGAAAAGATGCTTCTACTGACCTTGGCATAAGTGAAAGAACTTTATATCGAAAAATTAAAGAATACAACATTGAAGAATAAGTATAATAGTACCATTTTTAAGAGCAAGCATATTCTAAAGAGCAAGTTTGTAAAATTTATTTTACAAACTACTTTAAGTATAATGCTTTTAAGTGCTTGTGGTATTTATAGTTTTAGAGATGCTGTAATTCCCGCTAATATTAAAACAATTAAAATAGGTTTTATAGAAAATAAAGCAAGGTATGTTAACCCTCAATTAGCGCCCTTACTAACCGATAAGTTGCAACAAAAAATAATGAGTCAAACAAAATTGACTAGAACGAATAACGACGATGCACATTATCAAATATTTGCAACCATTACAAATTATGACCCTTCTCAAACAGTAGGAGTAAGTGCACAACAAGCAAGTACCAATCGTTTAACAGTTACAGTGCATGTTATTTTAAAAAAGACTTTAGAAAATAAAGAACAAGAATTTGATGTCACTAGGAATTTCGACTTTTCTGCTAACCTCACTTTAAACCAAGCAGAAAGTCAATTAATGGATGATATTACTAGAAATATTACAGACGATATCTTTAACCAAATTTTTTCAAACTGGTAAGCATGACTTCAGCTTTACAAAATAATATATTAGCACAATGGACGGGTCATAGTTCAATAGAATCCATTGAAACTGAAGCATTAGAAAAATGGGTGCAAGCTCATCCTTATAGTGCTAGTTTACAATTTCTTTTAGCTAAAAAATATGCTTCAATAGACTCTTCTTTATATCAAGAACAAGTGCAAAAAACTACAAGTTTTTTTCCTTCTGCTTTGCATTTGCACCAAATTTTGCAGGACGAAGAGCAGGATGCTAGTTCAGAACCTATGAATGATAAAGTCACCAACCTAATTTCAGAACAATTTGCTCAATTTAAGGAGCCTATTGAAACCATAGAATTAGCCTTTGAAGCTGAAATAGTAACAGCTGCAAACGCCGATTATTTTGCAGCACAGGGTATTGATATTGACTTATCAAGTGTTCCTCAAGATAAATTTACCCAACAATTAAGAAGTTTTACAGCCTGGTTAAAGGTTTTAAAACAAAAAGAGGGTATTCCTATAATGGAGGAAATAGCTGAGCAAAACGAGAAGGAAATAGCCGCAATAGCTGAAAAAGCCAACACCACGGCCGATATTATCACTGAAGCCATGGCTGAAATATGGCTAAAACAAGGTAATATGCGTAAAGCCATAGACATCTATTCTAAATTAAGTTTTATTTTTCCTGAAAAATCCGTTTATTTTGCGTCTAGAATAGAACAATTAAAACAAAAGAAATGATTACACTTTACTTGATATTGATTATTGTGGCTTGTTTAGGCCTTGGATTCATGGTATTAATTCAAAATCCAAAGGGTGGCGGTTTAAACGCAAATGTAGGAGGTCTTACCAATAATTTTATGGGCGTTAAGCAAACAACAGATGTACTTGAAAAAGGTACCTGGATTTTCGCTGCTGTTATTGCTGTATTAGCCATGACTTCTACCTTATTTTTAAAATCTGGTGGTACAGCATCTGATAAAGGTTTATTAGACAAAGTAAATACTTCTATAACTGCCCCTGCTTCAGTTCCAGTTCAACAAGCAGCCCCTGCACCGGCACCTGCAACTATTCCTGCTGCAACAAAAAAGTAATTTAACTTTATAATTACCTCTCAAAATATTTTATCCCTCTCCTTCAAACGAGAGGGATTTTTTTGTAATTTGATACTGTATATAATGGATGAAATAACTTTACCCTATGAAAAAATTGATCTTAATTGCTTTATTGGTAGTAATAGCATATGGCGCTTATACCCTATTTATTAAAGCCACCAATTTTACAGCTGAGAAAGTAAGCTTTCAATACAATAATGGAGGAATTGAAGCATTGGCAGATAGCTTAAGTCAAAAAAAAATAATTAGAGATAAGCCTAGCTTCTTGCTTTTAGCTTCGCTTTTCAAAGTAGAAGAAAAAATAAAACCTGGAAAATTTTTAATTGAAAAAAATACGAGTTTATTAAAATTAATAAGAATACTTAAGAATAACCAACAAGCCAGGTTTAAATTTATTTTAAATAAAGTAAGAACCAGGGCTGAATTAGCAAAACTAATTGCAAGTACTTTTTCTATAGATAGTTTTGAATGTATGCTGTACTTAAATAGCAATGATTCACTTGCCCCTTTTGAAACAGACACCACTCAAGTACTAAGTTTATTTATTCCCAACACTTATGAATTTTATTGGTCTACTCCCATGCCTAAGCTTTTGCAAAAAATGAAGGCAGCAGAAAATATTTTCTGGAATAGAAACAATAGAATTGCTAAGGCGGCAACTATTGGACTTACCAAAAATGAAGTCTATACTTTAGCCTCCATTGTGGAAGAAGAAACCAATTATGATTCAGATAAAACTATAATAGCCAGTGTTTATCAAAATAGACTTAAGAAAAAAATGCCATTACAAGCCTGTCCAACTATTAAATATGCCATGCAGGATTTTACACTAACTCGTATTTATGAAAAATATTTAAATAACCCTTCTGCTTATAATACTTACAGAAAGCTAGGACTACCACCTGGACCCATTTGTACACCTGCTCCTAAAACAATTGACTTAGTATTAAATGCTCCAAACACGAACTATTTATATTTTGTTGCAAAGGCCGATTTTAGTGGCTATCACCATTTTAGCGCTACCTATGAAGAACATAGTAAGTTTGCCAAAGAATATCAGCATAAACTAGATGAATACCAAGCCAAAAAAAATTTAAATAAAACTAATTAAGTCAAACAAATATCATTTGAATAAGTTTTTTACTATACTTTCCCAATTACTCATTAAGCTTTTTAAGCCCTTATATTTATTTTTAAAACAGAAAGCAAAGGCTATTTATATTCCGGGCTTCCAACATATTAATTTATATCAAGTCATTAGGTTTATTTACAAACAACTAAATACATTAGGATTATACGACAGGGCCTCTTCTATTTCTTTTAATTTAATTATGGCACTACCTGCAGGATTTCTTTTTTTATTTTCAATTATTCCTTATTTTCCAAAAGCTTTTAAAGTAAAAAAACAAATACTATCAGTTTTTAAAGACATTGCACCTAATTCAAGTACTTATAAATTCATTTTGGAAATCATTAATGATTTATTGAGTCAACATGTTGGTGTCTTTTCCTTCGGTTTTTTATTACTTTTATTTTATGCCTCTAATGCTATGACTGGTATTATAAGAAGCTTTGACAAGTCAATAATGCAAAACAAACCCTTCTTTTTACACCAAAGAATGAGGGCTATTCGTTTAACAATCATTTTAATACTTCTAGTATTTGCAAGTTTACTTGTTTTAATTGGTCAGGACCAACTAACAGCTTTACTAAGAGAAATATTTGAAATTAAACGCAAAACCATTATTCCTTTTTGGAATTCTTTACGTTGGGCAGTGATCATTTTATTACTATTCTTTGGCAATGCTTTTATATACAAGTATGCCCCATTAATTAAAGAAAAATGGCCATTGAATTCCCCAGGTGCTTTACTCTCCACATTATTAATGTTAATCACCACCCTTGGCTTTTCTTATTGGGTAAATAATTTTAGTAGCTATAATAAAATTTATGGGTCTATTGGTACCGTGCTTGTAGTAATGACCTTAGTATATTTAAATTCCTTAATCTTACTTATAGGCTTTGAGCTAAATGTAAGTATTGAAGTATTAAAAAAAGAGCAAAATCAATTAGACTTACTCTAATTATTTATTGGCCATATCTGGAATCTCTTCTGACTTATACGCCCCAGCATCTAATTTAGCCTTGGTTTCACTAAAGGCTTTCAAGGTTAAATCAATTTCTTCTTGGGTATGCTCTGCAGTAGGTATTAATCTGTATATAATTTGACCTTTAGGAATAACTGGATAGACTACAATAGAACAGAATATTTTATAATTTTCTCTTAAATCCATAACCATTAAAGTAGCTTCTTCAACGCCACCTTTCATATAAACAGGTGTCACCACTGAATCGGTACTGCCAATATCAAAACCTCTATCTTTTAATCCTGTTTGTAAAGCCAATGCATTTTTCCACAACTTATCTTTTAATTCAGTTTGTGTACGTAATAAATCTAAACGTTTCAAGTTTCCCACTACAAAGGGCATAGGTAAACTTTTTGCAAAAATTTGCGAACGAATATTGTATCTGATATAATCAATAATAGTTTTAGGTCCAGCCATAAAAGCACCAATGGAAGCCATACTTTTTGCAAAAGTGGAGAAATATAAATCAATACCCTCTTGACATCCCTGTGCTTCTCCAGCACCTGCACCTGTCTTACCTAAAGTTCCAAAACCATGTGCATCATCCACTAATAATCTGAAAGCTACCTTATTTTTAAGAGCTACTACTTCTTTTAATTTTCCTTGATCTCCTGCCATCCCAAAAACCCCTTCTGTTATCACTAAAATTCCACCAGATTCTTGTTTGTCTATTAAAGCTTGGGCTCGAAGTAATTGCTTTTCGCAATCTTCCATGTCGTTATGTTTATAAACAAAACGGTGTCCAGCCAACATTCTTAATCCATCAATAATACATGCATGGCACTCCGCATCATAAACGACCACATCATGTCTTCCACAAATAGCATCAATGGCACTCATGATACCCTGATAGCCATAGTTCATTAAAATTGCATCTTCTTTATTTTCGAAACTGGCTAATTCAGCCTCTAGTTGTTCATGTAAATCACTGTTTCCACTCATCATTCTTGCACCCATAGGAAGGGCCAATCCATACTTTGCACTTGCCTCTGCATCTGCCTTGCGAACCTCTGGATGATTAGCTAATCCTAAATAATTATTCAAACTCCATACAATCATTTCTTGACCTCTGAACTTCATTTTAGAACCAATTTCACCTTCTAATTTAGGGAAAGCAAAATAACCATGGGCTCTTTCACGGTGTTGTCCGATGGGTCCGTAATTTTTAATTAATCTTTCAAATATATCCGCCATATTATCTTTTTATATATGTGCAAATTTAATAAATTTTTACCTTTTATCCTCTAATAAATAGGCGTAAATTACAGCCTATTACTTGTTAGTGTTAACAAGTTCATTTATAATTCGAAAAATAATTGATATGAGAGCCCTTTTATTAATCAGCCTAAGTCTACTTTCATTTTTTACTAAAGCTCAAAAGCAAAAAAATACTGAGACAGTAAAATTCAATACTAGCAAGCAAACTAGAGCTAATAAGCCAAAATTGATAGTAGGTATAGTGGTAGATCAAATGCGTTGGGATTATGTAAATAGGTTCAAACCATTTTTTAAAAATGCGAATGGGTTTCAAAGGTTTATAAATGAAGGTGCTACTGTGGATAATACTATAATACCCTATGTCCCTACTGTAACAGCCGCTGGTCATGCCTGTGTTTATACTGGATCTGTACCAGCCTTGCATGGTATTGCAGGCAATAATTGGTATGATAATGTAAAGCAAAAAACAGTCTATTGTGTGGATGATTCCAATGTTCAAACTGTTGGAAGTAATAATAATGCTGCTGGACAAATGAGTCCAGTGAATGTTTGGACAACTACTATAGGAGATGAAATTAAACTTGCTAATAATTTTAAATCTAAAGTTTTTGGTATTTCTTTAAAAGACAGAGGCGCCATTATTCCAGCAGGACATAGTGCAAATGGTGCTTATTGGTATGATAGTAAATCAGGTAATTTTATTAGTTCTACCTATTATGGGAAAACGCTTCCTTCATGGGTTAATAATTATAATAATTTACACCGTCCTGATAGCTTGTATAGTTTAGATTGGAATTTAAGTTTGCCTGCATCTATTTATGAAGCTAATGCTGATGCAGATGAAAATGTATACGAGTCTACCCCATTTGGTAAAGAAGCAAAACATTTTCCTTACTTATTAAAAAGTTTTATTGCAAAAGACTATGGTAAAATTGCAACTACCCCTTATGGAAACAGCCTAGTAGAGGAATTAGCCAAACAAGCCATTGTTAATGAATCAATGGGTGCAGACGATATTACAGACTTACTTGCAGTAAGTTTTTCTTCTCCCGATTATATTGGTCATAGTTTTGGTCCTAATTCTTGGGAAACCATGGATGGCTATATAAAACTAGATGAACTCTTAGCTGATTTTTTTAATTATTTAGATAAGCAAGTGGGCAAGGATAATTACACTGTTTTTTTAACAGCCGATCATGCTGTGGCTCATATACCTGCTTTTAATACTAAGCATCAAATTCCTGCTGGCTTAAGCAATGAAGTTGCCATTAAAAATGAAATTAGTACTATGTTAACTGCAAAAGGACTGAATGCTAATTTAATCTCCAATATCAGTGAAGACAATATTCATTTTAATCATCCATTAATGGATAGTTTACATCTAAGTCAAAATCAACTAATTGAATTAATAAGTAATTATTTAGAAAAAAAGCCCGAAGTTTTACAAGTGGTAGACACTCGCCATGCAGCAAGTGCCGCTCTTCCCGCTTCATTAAGAGAAAAACTGGTTAATGGATATAATACTCAAAGAAGTGGCGACTTAGTTATTATAAATAAGGCGGGTTATGTAGACGGATCTCCCACCGGAACAAGCCATGGAACATTATATAATTACGATGCCCATATTCCTTTATTATTCTTTGGCAATGGCATAAAAAAAACAACGGTATATCGTGAAACCTATATGACCGATATTGCCCCTACCATCACTACATTACTGGGAATTCAAATGCCAAGCGGTTCCATTGGAAAACCTATTACAGAAATACTTCAGTAGTAAATTATAATTGAACGTCTAAATTTTTTAACAAATAAACAACTATAAAAAAATATTTCTGATAAAATAATTAGGTAAATTGTTATTGTAAAAATTTCAAAATTAAAAAAATCATACTATGAAAAAATTATTATTATCTGGATTATTCTTAATGGCTGTAAATTTTTCTTTTGCAGCTGACAAATGCACCGCAGACTGCCATAAAGCAGAGCATAAATGCACAAAAGCTTGTCACAAAGATGGAGCTGGTCATATAGCTAATCATGGTGAAAAAGGCCATATGTGCACCACAAAGGAATGCAAACATGTGTGTACCGATGCATGCATGAAGAAGTAGTTACATAATAACTTTAGAAATAATACATCATTAAATATATAAAAAAACCCGATAGATACTAGCTACCGGGTTTTTTTATATATTTAATTTAGATACTAATTCTAGACGAGCTTTCGAGCATGCGCAGAGCGAGGACGGGATTAGTATTATTATCTAAATTTTAGTGTAATTACTTAGCAAGTTTTGCTTTTAAATTAGTATCCAAAGCATCTAAAAATTCTTCAGTATAAACATAATGCTCACCATGATTCACTTTATTACCATGCACACAAACAGCTAAATCCTTGGTCATAATACCTGATTCTACTGTTTCCACACAAACTTCTTCCAAAGCCTTTGAGAAATGAATCAACTCTTGGTTATTATCTAATTGGCCACGGAATTCTAAGCCTCTGGTCCAAGCAAAAATAGAAGCTATAGGATTCGTAGAAGTTCTGTTTCCTTTTTGGTGTTCGCGGAAATGACGAGTAACTGTGCCATGCGCTGCTTCTGCTTCCATGACTTTACCATCAGGTGTAATTAAAGTTGAAGTCATTAAACCAAGGGAACCAAAACCTTGGGCTACCGTATCAGATTGCACATCACCATCGTAGTTTTTACAAGCCCATACAAAATTACCATTCCACTTTAAAGCTGAAGCTACCATATCATCAATTAAGCGGTGCTCATAAGTAATACCCGCTTCTGTATATTTAGCTTTAAACTCATTTTGATAAACTTCTTCAAAAATATCTTTGAAACGACCATCATATTTTTTCAAAATGGTATTTTTTGTAGATAAGTACAAAGGCCATTTTTTAGCTAAGGCTTGATTAAAACAAGCGCGTGCAAAACCATAAATACTTTCATCGGTATTGTACATAGCCATGGCGACTCCATCTCCTTTGAAATTAAATACTTCAAACTCTTGCTTAGTCCCATCTTCACCTTCAAACTTTACAGTTAATTTACCTTTCCCTTTAGTAACAAAATCGGTAGCACGGTATTGATCTCCGAATGCATGACGACCAATACAAATAGGTGCTGTCCAATTAGGTACTAAACGTGGTACATTACTGCAAACAATTGGCTCACGGAAAACAGTACCATCTAAAATATTACGAATAGTCCCGTTAGGGCTTTTCCACATTTGTTTTAACTTAAATTCTTCTACTCTTTGTTCATCTGGAGTAATAGTTGCACATTTGATACCCACTCCATATTGTTTAATGGCATTTGCAGCATCAATGGTTACTTGGTCATTCGTCTCATCTCGATACTCCATTCCTAAATCATAATACTTAATATCAATTTCTAAATAAGGAAGAATTAATTTGTCTTTAATAAATTTCCAAATAATTCTAGTCATTTCATCACCATCCAATTCTACTACCGGATTGGCTACTTTAATTTTCTGTCCCATAGTGTATAAAATTTTATATGTAAATGTACAAAAACTAACTTTATAAAAAACTGATATAGGTAGGTTAAATAAGTCTAAAAAGGTCTATTATATATTTACAATAAGCACTGGAATATTCACTTTATGTCTAACAGACTCAATGGTTTCACCAAAAATATAGTCCTTCCAACCCTGATGACGATGACCACCCATCACCAGTAATTTAGCCTCATAACTATTCACAATATTTACAATCTCCTTCACTCTATTCTCATACCCTAAATAAGAGCTAGCCTTATATCCTTTTAATTGAAGTGCATTTGTATAGGTGTCAAGCCTTGCTTGGTCTTTTCTAGTTTCAATATCATCACTCGAAGCTTGTAAATATTTTGCTGTTGCACTTTCAACCACATGTATGAAAATAAATTCAGTGGCCTGATGCGCATGCTGAATAGCTGTTTTAACAAGCCTCGCATCGGCTACTGAAAAATCAACAGCAATGGCAATTTTATTAACAGGTTCATCTTGTGACCAATCTAATTCAATCATCTCTCCATGAAAGCCTTCTTCTACCCTAGCATGATGTCTTTTAAGAAAAATAGGAAATACTATAATATAGATAAGTAGTACTAAAAACAAAAGCACTAAAAGAATAAGTAATAATTTCAGCAGTATATTTCCCGTTCCTTGATAAAAGCTTATAACAAAACTTAAAACTAAATTACCATTCAAAAGAACTAAAATACCAGCTACTAACCAAGCCAAAACTTTAACCTTCCAATGAATGACAAATTCCCCCATAGTGGTTTTATCACTCACAAAGTGTATTAAAGGAATAACTGCAAAGCCTAATTGTAAACTTAAAATTACTTGACTCAACACTAAGAGTTCATCTACATGTTCTTCACCTAAAATACCAATGACTAATAATGCTGGAATAATTGCAATAAGTCGGGTTATTAATCGCCTAATCCAGGGATTGAGTCTTAATTTTAAATAACCTTCCATTACTATTTGACCCGCCAAAGTGCCTGTCACTGTTGAACTTTGGCCTGCAGCAATTAAAGCAATTGCAAATAAAATGGGGGCTAATCTAGAACCTAATAAAGGTGATAACATAGCATGGGCTTCCTCAATTCTAGCTACATGCGTATTACCTGTAGAAAAAAAAGCAGTAGCTGCTAAAATTAAAATAGACGCATTTACAAAAAAAGCTGCGTTTAATGCCACTGCACTATCAATAAAGTTATACCATATAGATTTTCTAATTCCATTGCTAGTTCTTTCAATTTTTCTAGTTTGAACTAATGCAGAATGTAAATATAAATTATGTGGCATGACAGTAGCTCCAATAATTCCTACTGCTATATATAAAGCTTCTGGTGATAATTTAGAAGGGATGAACCCTTTAATAGCATAAGACAAATCGGGTTTTGCAATAAACATTTGAATAAGAAAACTAAAACCAATGGTGGCTACTAAAACTAAAATAAAGGCTTCCATTTTACGAATCCCATATCGCTGTAGGTATAAAAATAAAAAAGTATCAAAAACAGTAATCATAGTGCCATACATTAATGGCATGCCTGTTAATAATTTTATGCCAATGGCCATTCCTAAGACTTCTGCTAAGTCTGTGGCAGCTATAGCAATCTCAGCTAAAATATATAAAATGAAATTAATAAATGGTGGATAGGTTTCTCTATTGGCTTGTGCTAAATCTAACCTGCGTACAATACCTAGTCTAGCACTTAAACTTTGTAATAAAATAGCCATGAGATTACTAAGAAATAAAACCCAAATTAATTGGTAACCAAATCTGGAACCTCCTTGCAAATCGGTGGCCCAATTACCTGGATCCATATAACCAACACTCACCAAATAGGCTGGGCCAATAAATGCTAGTAGTTTACGCCAGCCACCCTTATTTTGGACAGAAACCGATTCGTTCAGATTATCTAATGACTTTTCTCTCATAATTATACCTAACTACATATTATTTACCCTCCCTTGAGCTAAAACAAATTTATCTCTTTTGGAAGCTAATAAGGTCTATGACCCTAGTAATGTAAATTTAATGATAAAAGCTTTTGCCTAACTCGGTTTGATAGTCTATTTTAGCAAAAAACTAGGAGATGCGAAAGGGCTACTATATTTTGCTTTACTGCTTTATTTTGGCTTGCGCCGAAAAAAAACCGGATTTTACAGGTAATACCCCCCTTAAAATGAACGATTTTAATAAAGTATTTAAAGCAGCTAGTTTACCTGTTTCTATTTCCGATTCTAACTTGCATAAGTTTACAGATACTTTAATTATTGGACGTAAAGCATTGGCTCAGTTTGTACCAGACTCGATTGTTGAAAACATAGTAGGTATAAAAGATAAAAAAGCTTATCTGCACCCTATCATTAGAATTGAAAAAGAGACAGAATATTATTTATTGTTAAATGTGAGCCACCCCAAAAAACAAGAAATAGCTGTTGTGGTATTTAGCAAAAAAAATAAATTCTTAGATTATAAAGTCATCACAGAATTTAATGAAGAAAATAAGAGTTCTAAACTCTATGGAAAGAATTTAAATATTAATAAAGAGCCTTCTTTTTTAGTTGAAGAAAATAAATTAGCTGAAGACAATACACTTACTTATGAAAAAAAAGGTTGGGCTTATACCGATAGTAGTTTCCGATTAATTTATTTTGATAGTAATAAAAAAATAGAAAATAAAAAAGTATTGAATCCGCTTGACACCATGCCTATGAATAATACTTATAGCGGGGACTATGCAAAAGATAGCAAAAATTTTATTTCAATAAGAGACTATGCTGTTCAAAATAAATATCAATTTTTTTTACATTTTGAAAAGAAAGAGGGCACTTGTGTAGGTGAATTAAAAGGTATACTTAACTTTACTAAAAATCAAGCCACCTTCACTGAAAAAGGCGACCCTTGTATTGTTCATTTCACTATAGTAGGAAATCTTATTACTATCAAAGAAGATGGTAATTGTGGGAATCATCGAAATATGACCTGTTATTTCAATGATAGCTATGACAAAAAAAGAAAGGTAAAAAAGAAAAAATAATCCACAATCAAGGCCCATATAAGATTCTTATCCACAGTTTAATGTGTAATAATTACATTTTATTCAAATACCTTTATATTGCATTCAAATAATCAAACCCGTTTGTATGAGTTTTAGAAACTATCAAGTGCCTTACACGATCAATGATCAATTCAAAAAAAAGGCTGCTTATTTTTCTATGGAATTTGCCATTCATCAACCTTTGAAAATTTATAGTGGTGGGCTAGGATTTTTAGCAGGCTCTCATTTAAGAAGTGCTTTTGAATTAAACCAAAATTTAATTGGTGTTGGTATATTATGGAAGTATGGTTATTATGACCAAGCTAGAAATCAAGACCAGACCTTACAGGTAACTTTTATGGAAAAAATATATTCTTTCCTAGAAGACACGGGTATTAAATACCAAATACTTATTCATGACCATCCAGTATGGGTAAAGGCTTTTTATTTAGCACCGAACACTTTTTGCAGTGCACCCTTATTTTTATTAAGTACCGACTTATCTGAGAACGATTATGTTTCTCAAACCATCACGCACCGTTTATATGACGCCAATGTAGCTACCAAAGTGGCGCAATTTATTTTATTAGGTGTTGCAGGTGCTAAATTAATTGATGAATTAAATTTTAATCCGGAAGTATATCATTTGAATGAGGCGCATGGTTTTTCAGCTGCCTTTTACTTATTGAATAAATATAAGTCACTAGAAGAAGTTAAAAAACGTTTAGTTTTCACAACACATACTCCAGAAGAAGCGGGTAATGAAAAACATGATATTTATTTATGTCATAAAATGGGTTATTTCTGTGGTTTAAGTTTGGATGAGGTAAGAAAATTAACAGGCATTGAAGACGACCAGTTCAACCACTCACTCGCTGCCCTTCGTTTTGCAAGAAAGGCCAATGGCGTTTCTGAATTACACGGACATGTGAGTCGAGAATTATGGGGAAAATATGATGGCATCTGCCCAATTACGCATATTACCAACGCCCAAAACTGGCGTTACTGGGCAGATAAACAATTATACCGTTTTGCAGAAAATCAAGATGAAGCAGGATTTGATGACCGTAAAATGTATTTGAAAAAACGTGCTTTTGAAATAGTAGCTGATCAAACAGGAAAAGTTTTTGACCCTAATGTATTAACCATTGTTTGGGCAAGACGTTTTGCTGGCTATAAAAGAGCCGATTTTCTATCATGGGATTTAGATCGTTTCGAAAAACTACTATCTAATGCAAAATATCCGGTTCAAATTATTTTTGCAGGGAAACCTTATCCAGTAGACCATCCTGCTATTTCTCAATTTAATAATTTAGTACACTTAAGTAAGAACTATCATAATGTAGCTGTATTAATTGGTTATGAATTAGGTTTAAGCAAAAGAATGAAACAAGCTTCAGATATTTGGTTAAATAATCCTCGTGTGCCAAGAGAAGCTTCTGGAACAAGTGGCATGACTGCTGCTATGAATGGTGCTGTGAATTTCTCAACCGATGATGGATGGATTCCGGAATTTATCAATCATGGTAATAATGGATTTGTAATTCCTAAGGCCGATTATGCCAATATGAGCACTCAACAACAAGATGATTACGATTTAGATGAACTCTATAAAATTCTAGAAGAACAAATTATACCAATGTATTATGACAACAAGGATACTTGGCGTCAGATTACTCAAAATGGCATGAAAGACGTTCGTTTCCAATTTGACAGCAATCGAATGGCTGAAGAATATTACGAGAAAATGTATAAGGTAGATTAGGACTAACTATAAAGACCTATATAGAGTTTATAATTGCCAAGGCTTTATTAGTCTCTACTTCAATGGCAGCATAATTTTTAGAAGCCAATACTTCTTCATTTATTAGTTTACTACCCATTCCTACTCCTACTACACCTGCTTTAAACCAAGCAGTTAAATTTTCTTTACTAGTATCTACCCCTCCCGTCACTAAAAAACTAAGTCTAGGAAATAAAGGTTTAATAGCAGTTACAAAACCTGGGCCTAAAACATTGCCTGGGAATAATTTAATTAAATCACAACCAGCTACTTCAGCAATATGTATTTCAGTAGATGTCATACAACCAGGTATCCATAGTTTCTTATGCAAATAAGCAGCATCTGCAATAGATTGATCAAAGAATGGACTTATTAAAAAATCGGCTCCTGCTTCTATAAAAGCCTCTGCCTGCTTTTGATTTTGAATAGTGCCAATGGCTAATACTAAATCGGGATAATTTTTATTTCTATGCGCTAATAATAATTTGAAATTTTCCATTGCCTTAGGCCCTCTATTAGTGAATTCAATACATCTTATGCCTGCCGCATATAAAGCTTTCACCATTTCTTTACATACTTCAATTTCATCATGATAGAATAAAGGTAATAATTTCACCTTTTTTACATACGCTTTCATTTGTTCTTCTGTCATCATAGCATTCTATTTTTAATTTGTTCTAGGCTTTGTTCTGTAGCATCTCCTAATTCATATAATTTACCTACCGCTGCTGCAGCTGCAAAATTGATAATGTCTTCTGGTGTATTATTATGGCCTATTCCATAAATAAGTCCCGCCATAAAGCAATCACCCGTTCCCACTATGTTTTTTACTTCATCCATATTATAAGTGGGCGACGCATAAAGATTATTTTTATTATACATGACTCCAAAATAAGTTTCAGCTAACCTAAATGTATAGGCAATCGTGTTTAACAAAGGAAACTGCTCTTTCAAGTTCAATATACTTTTTTGGGCAGCTTCTACTAAACGTTCATGAGTACAACCTTCGCTTGATTGAATAGATGATTGTATACCCAACATTTCTTCTACCGCCCAAAGATTACCCATTAAGACTGTACAAAATTTAACTAATCGAGTCATTACCTCAATAGGTGTTTTTCCGTATTGCCATAATTTAGCTCTATAATTCAAATCCACATATATAGGAATACCTAGTTCTGTTGCTGCTATTAAGGCTTCTTCACAAACATCCGTTGCGTTTTGTGTAAGAGAGGCCGATATGGCAGAAAAATGAAACCAACCCACATCTTTTAAAACTTCTTTCCAATCAATGCTTCCTTTTTGAATACTTGCAAAGGAAGAATTGTCCCTATCATATACTACCCCTGCATTTTTCATATCTAATCCTGCGGCTAAGTAAAAGCAACCAATTCGGTTACCAGAAAATTGAATAGCCGATGTATCAATATTTTTTTTAGATAAATTATTAATAATGGTATCTGTTAAAAAATTAGCAGGCATAGCTGTTGCATATTTTACAGGTATACCCCAGTTGGCTAATGCAGATGCAACATTTAATTCAGCCCCTCCTAAATAAAAGGGCATATTTTGACTTTCTATAAAATTAGTACCCGAAGGGGGTGCATAATGCAATAAAATTTCCCCAAAGCAAAATACTTTATGGATACTCATAGCTTGAAATATTCTTTTTTACAATTAGGCAAAATTAGTATTTTGGTTTGCTGTAAATTAATTATAAAAATCCATCTTAAGCAAGATTTAGGCCCTAATGTAAGTCTTCTATTAAAAATTCAACAATTAGTGCCTATTTTTGTTATCAATATATGAATAAAATTATAGTGGCTATTACAGGCGCCAGTGGCGCTATATACGCTAAATGCTTATTGGATAGTTTAAGCCAAATGCCCGACCAGATAGAGGCGGTGGGCATTGTCATGAGCGATAATGCAAAGATTGTTTGGGAGACAGAATTAGGTAATCAAGATTACAGTAAATACCCCTTTCATTTTTATCAAAAAAACGATTTTAACGCCCCCTTTGCCTCAGGATCGGCGCAGTATAATACCATGATCATTGTTCCTTGTAGTATGGGCACTTTAGGTCGTATTGCAACTGGTATGAGCGATGATTTAGTGACTAGAGCTGCGGATGTTGTTTTAAAAGAAAGAAGAAAGCTCATACTCGTGGCGCGTGAGACACCTTATAACTTAATTCATATAAAAAATATGGAAACAATCACTTTAGCAGGTGGCATAATTTGTCCGGCTACGCCTAGTTTTTATAGCAAGCCTCAAACCATTGAAGAAGTAGCTTATACGGTGGTGCACCGCATCCTAGATTTAGCAGGATTAAAAGCAAATAGTTACCGTTGGGGTAATAAATAAATAAAAATTATTAATGTTACTAAAGTTTTGAAAATAAGTATACGCTTAGTTCGAAAGTTTTTCCATAAAAAAAGGCCCCCTAATGTAGGAGGCCTTTTTCATTATATTTCAAGACTTAGTCTTCTTTGGATTCTTTAGGTGCCTTTGGCGTTTTTTCTTTTTCCTTTTTTTGTAAAGTAAAAATTAACTTCCCATTCTCTTTATCTAAATCGCCCATTAAGGTATCACCTTCTTTAACACTATGGTTTAAGATTTCTTCCGCTAGAGGATCTTCAATATATTTTTGAATGGCTCTATGTAAAGGTCTTGCTCCAAATTGAACATCGTATCCTTTATCGGCAATAAATCCTTTAGCATCTTCAGATATCACTAAATTCAATCCTAAAGTCACTAGTCTACTCAACACATTTTTCATAATAATATCAATGATTAAGAAAATATTTTCTTTAGTCAATGAATTAAATACTACCACGTCGTCTACTCTATTTAAAAATTCAGGAGAGAAAGTTCTCTTTAAAGCTTTTTCAATAACAGATCTATTGTTTTCGTCGGTCTGAAGTACACGTGTAGCAGTTGCAAAACCTACGCCATCACCAAACTCTTTTAATTGACGAGCGCCAATATTAGAAGTCATGATAATTAAAGTATTTTTAAAATCTACTTTTCTACCCAAGCCATCTGTCAAAATACCATCGTCTAATACTTGTAATAAAATATTATAAATATCTGGATGCGCTTTTTCAATTTCATCTAAAAGTATGACGCAGTAAGGCTTACGGCGTACCTTCTCAGTTAACTGACCGCCTTCTTCATAACCTACATAACCTGGAGGAGCTCCAATTAAACGGCTTACAGAAAACTTTTCCATATACTCACTCATGTCAATTCTAATTAAAGAATCTTCTGAGTCAAATA
>Ga0114958_10001023_pt1 | contig 22683 bp, 17 predicted proteins | sample C_130208_EF_Meta_FD_89577 | JGI IMG/M metagenome (GOLD analysis project Ga0114958, IMG submission 89577) | Freshwater microbial communities from Lake Croche, Canada to study carbon cycling - C_130208_EF_MetaG | ecosystem: Environmental > Aquatic > Freshwater > Lake | place: Lake Croche, Canada... | reverse complement strand
TTTATTTTTTATTATGAAGGTTCAATTTTTGAAGGTCTATGGAATCAATGCCATAATTTTTTCTAAATAGACCCGATCTATGCTGTCAAAATGGGATAAGTCACTACTGTCTACATCCAAAAGACCAATCATTTCTCCTGCCTTAAAAATAGGAACAACAATTTCAGATTTAGATAAACTGCTGCAAGCAATGTGGCCAGGAAATTTTTCAACATCTTCCACTATAATGGTCGTTTCTTTTTCCCATGCAGTGCCACAAACCCCTCGTCCTTTTTTTATTCGGGTACAAGCTACAGGTCCCTGGAATGGGCCTAATACCAATTCGTCCTCATGGACCCAATAAAAGCCTACCCAAAACCAATTGAATTGCTCTTTTAAGGCCGCCGCAATATTTCCAAGATTGGCAATTAAATTTGATTCACCATCTAGTAAACCTTCAATTTGAGGTAGGATTGATTCGTATTGGGCTTTTTTATCTCCTTTTGAAATAATTAAGTCTTCAGCCATAGAGGAATAATTATATAGTACCTACTAACCATTTTAAATTAAATTTAATTTGTTTTAATTAAAAGTAGCAGCAGATATGGGTTTTTGTAATAATAATTTTATTTCTTTCTTTTCTATTCTTGCAACAAATATAATAAAGGAAATTAGCTCAAAAGTGGCTATAGCTCGTCTAATATTATTATTCATGGTAAAATAGGGTACGATTAAATGTAGGCCATAGAGTAAAAGAGTTATTACAAAATAAGCAATAAGTTTTTTAGTTGCATAAGGAATGGGGTAAACCTTTTGTCCCCATTTAAAACTAACATACATCATGGTGCCATAGCAGAAAAAAGTAGCCCAAGCGCTGGCCCAATAACTAAAGTAAGGGATGGCGATAAAATTGATTGTTAAGGTAATAACAGCTCCTAAAAGAGTTATCCAAGCTCCTGCCATTGTTTTATTACTCAGTTTATACCAAATGCTTAAATTATAGTAGATGCCTAAAAAAATATTAGCTATCAATAAAATGGGCACAACTCCCAAGCCCACATACATGGCTGGATTTCGAATAAATTCTTTCCAAATATCTAAGTAAAGAACCACCATTAAAAACATGATGCATAAAGTAATTACAAAAAATTTCATCACTCTTGCATAAGTTTTTGGCGCATTTTCGAGTAGAGCTTGCTTAAAGAAAAAAGGCTCTGCACCCATTCTAAAAGCTTGCACTGATATGGTAATTAAAATAGATAATTTATAACAGGCACTGTAAATACCTACAGTAACTTTATTCGCTTCTGGAGTGCCTCCTGGTGCCCACCAGCCCAACATTATACGATCAAAAGTTTCGTTTATTACGCCGCCAAATCCAACTATAATTAAAGGAAGTGCATACCAAATCATTTGTTTCCATAATTCAAAATCAAAAGAGAATCTTAATGTATTTAATTCTTTTTTCAGTAAAAATAAAACAAATACATTTTGTACAATACCCGCTAATAAAACGTAACCTACCGACCAATCTGTTTTATACCAGGAACTTATGATACTAGTTGGATGCAATTGAATATAATGAGGCAGCATACTAATAAAATAGTAGGTGGTAAATACATTTAATAAAATTCCAGCCACTTTTATAAATGCAAATTTTTTTGGATTACTTTCTAATCGCAATTTAGAAAAAGGAATTGTTGCCAAAGCGTCTAATCCAACGATCCAAGCCATTAAAGTGATGTATTCTGGGTGAGCTGTAATTTGTAAAAGCTGTGCAATAGGTGCGCTAAATTTAATTAGGACCAATAACACCAAAGTGGTCACCATCATCATAGAAAAACTACTGGTATGGTATATTTTTTCTTCATTGTCTTTACTGCCAAATTTAAAATAGGCGGTCTCCATTCCATGCGTAACAATTACATTCAAAAAGGGAATAAAGGAAAAAACAATAGACATTTCCCCGTAGGCCGATTCGGTAAACTTATAGGTAAGGTAGGGCACTAGCAAATAGCCAATAAACCTAGCTGCAATAGAACTAAGTCCGTACCATAGGGTTTGACTGGCTAATTTTTTTATACTACTCAAGACTTTAAAATTACTGCTAAATTAGTGAAAATAGTTTTGTTTATCTTCACGCTGCAATTGGCAATTAAATGAAAGCAGTCATTCAAAGAGTAAGGGAAGCAAGTGTAACCATAGAAGGGGAAGTAGTTGGCGCTGTGGGAATGGGCTTATTGGTACTTTTAGGTATTGAAAATGCAGATACCAAAGCCGATATTATATGGCTATCGAATAAAATTGTGAACATGCGTATTTTTGATGACCCTGCTGGAGTAATGAATTTAAGTGTAAAAGAGGTTAGTGGTAATGTATTATTGGTGAGTCAGTTTACTTTACACGCGAGCACTAAAAAAGGGAATAGACCTTCTTATATTGCTGCTGCAAAACAGGACGTATCGGTACCATTGTATGAATCCATGATTCAACAATTAAGTTTGGATATGGGATGCCCTATTCAAACTGGAAAATTTGGAGGGGATATGCAAGTGGCTTTAATAAATAATGGGCCTGTGACCATCATTATTGATTCAAAAAATAAAGAGTAGGTAGAATTGTAAGCTTGAATTATTAGAAAAATATTAAAAATTAAAAAACAATGGCCAACGAGTTAACGGTAGGACAAGCACAAGAAAAAGTAGATCAGTGGATAAAAACAGTGGGCATAAAATATTTTAGCGAACTCACCAATTTGGGTATTTTAATGGAAGAAGTAGGGGAATTGTCAAGAATTATGGTGCGTAAATATGGGGATCAATCTTTTAAAAATAAAGAAGAGGAGATTTTGTTAGCAGATGAAATGGCTGATGTGTTGTTTGTCTTGATATGTTTAGCCAATCAAACAGGTATTGATTTAGCCACTGCTTTGGAGAAAAATATTCAAAAAAAATCCATTCGGGATGCCACTAGACATCAAAATAATGAAAAATTACAGCGTTAATACAAACTCGCAGTATATTTGCAACCTATGAGTAAGGTACAACCAGACAACACATTGCAAGCAATTATTTCTCATGCCAAGGAATACGGCTTTGTATTTCCAAGTAGTGAAATATATGATGGATTAAGTGCAGTATATGATTACGGTCCTTATGGTGCACAATTGAAAAAAAACATTAGAGATTATTGGTGGAACAGTATGACTCAAATGCATGAAAATATCGTAGGGATCGATGCAGCTATATTTATGCATCCTACTACCTGGAAAGCTAGTGGACACGTTGATAGTTTTAGTGATCCGTTGATTGATAATAAAGAAAGCAAAAAGAGATATCGGGTTGATCATTTAATAGAGGGACATGCCGATACATTAATAACAAAAGGAGATAAAGCTGCTGCAGACAAATTGTTGGTTGATATGGATGGCTTATTGGCAAAAGAAGATTTCGAAGGTTTGAAAAAATTAATAGAGGACAATAAAATTACTTGTAGTGTTAGTGGTACTAGTAATTGGACCGAAATAAGACAGTTTAATTTAATGTTCTCAACTGAAATTGGTGCTGTGGCAGAAGAAGCAAGCACTATTTATTTAAGACCTGAAACAGCTCAAGGTATTTTTGTGAATTTTTTAAATGTGCAAAAAACAGCTAGGATGAAAATCCCTTTTGGTATTGCACAAACAGGGAAGGCTTTTAGAAACGAAATTGTAGCGAGACAATTTATTTTTAGAATGCGCGAATTTGAGCAAATGGAGATGCAATTTTTTATCAAACCGGGTACACAAAAAGAATGGTATGCGCATTGGAAAAATGAGCGAATGCAATGGCATTTAAGTTTAGGCATCGCTCCTGAAAAATACCGTTTTCATGACCATGTTAAATTAGCACATTATGCCGATGCTGCTTTAGATATAGAATATGAATTTCCATTTGGATTTAAGGAAGTCGAAGGGATCCACAGCAGAACTGATTTTGATCTAACTCGTCATCAGGAGTTTAGTAAAAAGAAGATGCAGTATTTTGATACGGAAATCAATCAACATTATGTGCCGTATGTTATTGAGACTTCCATTGGTTTAGATAGAATGTTTTTATTATTATTAGCGAATTCTTACGAAGAAGAAACAATCCATAAAGAAGATGGCACGACCGATTCAAGAGTGGTATTGCATTTACCTGCAAAGTTGGCGCCAAATAAATTGGCCATACTTCCTTTAACTAAAAAAGATGGCTTGCCAGAATTGGCAAAGGAATTAATGGACGATTGTAAAAAATCATTCCATTGTTTTTACGAAGAAAAAGATGCCATTGGAAAAAGATACCGTAGACAAGATGCCATTGGAACTCCATTTTGTGTTACCATCGACCATCAAACCAAAGAAGATAGCACTGTTACTATTCGATACAGGGATAGCATGTTACAAGAGCGTATCGCTTTGGCTAAAGTAAAAGAACTGGTAATTGCACATATTGCTTAACCAAAAGATTCAAAGTGTACTTGTTTTTTATCTAGGCCCAGCTCGGTCATATTTTTACGTGCATCATCAATCATGGCTTTCCAACCGCAAAGCCATACATGAGCAGTTTCTTTATTCTCTTTCAATAATTCCTGATATACAGGGTGAACATATCCTTTGTGTGCGCCAATAGGGACCTCCGTTTCTCTAGAGTAGCATGGGTGAAAGTGAAAACCTGGTTCTTTCAATGCCAACTCTTTTAACTCCTCTATATACAAACCGTCTTCTAGTTTTCTGCATCCAAAAATTAAATGAATATTGTTATGGACTATTTTATGTTCATGAATATAATGAATCATAGACCTGAAAGGTGCGATACCTGTTCCTGTACAAATAAAATAAACATCGTGTTCGAAGTTTTTAGGAAGCACAAAAACTCCTTGAGGTCCTCTTAAAGTAATCTTAGTGCCCACCTTTGCTTCATTAAACAAGTAGTTAGTTCCTAAACCACTTTCTAATAAAACAATGACCAATTCAAAAGTGTTGGTACCATTGGGTGCTGAGGCGATAGAATAGCTTCGCCATCTCTTATTTTTTTGTTCATGAATAGGCAAATCAAGGGTAACAAATTGTCCTGGTATAAAATCAAATTTTTCAAGATTTGGAAGCTCGAAATAGAATCTTTTTGTGTTAGCTGTTTCGTCAATAATTTTTGTCAGTGTTCCTTCCATCCATTCTAGTGCCATAGTGATTAGTTTTAATTATTTGTTATAAAAACCCTTTGAACATATACTTTTTTATTGGCATAAATTTTTACAAAATAAATGCCGGTAGTTAAATTCCCAATTGTAATATGTTGGGGGCTAGATTGATTGTTTAAATTTTCTATTTGGGAAATTTTATTTCCTAATGAATTTACTATTTCAAGGGCAATATATGGAAAGCTTATATCGCTAAATTGAATATAAAATGAGTTTCCTTTAATCAGGTTAAGGATGTGGTCATTGGAGCTGATTTTTAAGTTTATTTCTTTTGGGTTGCCTTGTTCTAAAACCGGGATTAAAGCACGATTAAGCTCTTTGGCTATTACAAATGATTCAGAGGAGGTATTTGGGCAATCTCCAGTAGAAGCTTCTACTTTATAAAGTCCGCTTCGGATTGCTTTATATTGCTGATTGGTAGCGTCTATAATAGTATCATTGTTAAAATACCATTGGTAAGTATCAGCTGCACTAGAGGTAATGCTATCTCCTTCAATGGTGATGGTGGGTAGCTTGGCCTTTTGAATAGGTATCTTTATTGCAGGACTTAAACAATCATTGGTGCTAACTTGCATATTGTAAAAATAGTAATAATAATTTTGAAACTTGTCAGAACCTGGTTGGATATTATTTCCAATAATGCTAAATATTTTATCCGGACCGATGGGATAAGTGGGATTGGTTAAAGCGTTATTTCTGAAAATTGAAGCGCTATCACATTTTACAATTAAGATATATTCACCAGCGGAGGGGATATTTAAATTTAATGCATAAATCTTTCCACTATCGTTTTCGACATAGGGGGTTGATAAATATTTTTTCGAACTACTATCGTAGGCTGGTTTTGAAGGGATAGGGCTACTTGCGTCCACATTTAATTTTATTTTTTGCAATTCAGTATAAGCATAATTTGTGTCATTGATGGATTTAAGCTTTCCTAATATTATTTCTATTTTACCCGGGTAGCCTGTATAAAGTTTAGCGGTTTCTATATTCATAGAGGCACCAGCCTTTATTTTTAAAAAGTTATTCTCAAAAATATTGTACCCCCCCGTATTAGACAAGCTCGATTTGTTGAATGGTCCTATAAAATTTTGATAGCCTTGTCGCAAGTAAATTGAATCAATTGCATCGGGTAGGGTGACTTTAGCACCTATTCCAACTGGATTGGAGAAACTAGCATTATCATACCACAAATAAGTCAATGAATTATTTGAGTCGCTAACCAAAAGACGAACTAGATTATTGCAAATATTTGCCTTTCCAGTAGGGGCAGCAACATCCTTATTGCTTACCAATAATTTGGTTAAACCATTATTTTTATTAATTTGATCCGCAGGGATAAGCACCGTGGCGCTAATGGTATATGTTTTATTGGCCTCGATGCGCATTGGTTCTTGAAAAGTGTAGTTCATACTTTCAAAGCCATTTAATCTACCATTGAAAATTTCGCTCACCTCTAATAAAGTAGCGTCCGCTTCTTTTACTACTAAGTGAATGGGTAAGTTGGATTGCGCACTAGAGCCCTTATTGACTATTTTTACAGTTACATATTGAACCGCTTTACAGCAAATGGGTTCTGTTGGATTAATGATTTCCGTAATGCTTAAATCTATAGAAGGAGCTATAATTTTTAATGTGTAATCTTGTGTTTCCCCTATTTCATAGGGGTCGCATGCTTTCACCTGGTTAATAAGGTCAGTTTCCATGGCTACAATTCTTAATTTGGTCATCGAACCAACTTCTAATGTGGAGGGCAGTAAAATATTTGTTTGATATTCACCATTTAGTAATTCAAGACTAGCGACCACCGTTTCTGTATTTTCAAAAACTCCATTATTGTTGTAGTCAATAAAAACTTTTACAAATCGATTGGCATTACTAGCATCGTTACTGCTTAATTTGAGGAAAATATTTAAATTTCCATTGGGTTCCCCCAAAATAATATATTTACTATTGTCAATATATTGGTTGGTCGTTGAATTAACGAATTCAATGTTATTAATACGAATACTATCTATTCTCGTACCTGCAGTTGAAGTCGCACTCGATGCGCAATAATTAAATCCACCTGCGCCACTTATTATTAAAGAATAATCTTGTTTTCCACGATCTAAATTCGCTTTATTCGTTACGGTAATGGTATAGGTTTTGCTTAAAGAAGTTGTATCTAATTCTACTTTTTCAACATTGTCTAATCGGTTGTTGGCTTTTAGGGCAGGGCTGTCTGGTTTGCTAGGATTTAAAGTCCAAGGTAAAAAATGAGTAGTTCCATCAAAAATTTTCAAATCTAAATCGTTTACCAATTTCGAACTGGTGTCATTCAATTTATTTTCAACATTCCCTTTCACATCCGTCCATACAAGGGTTGCCTTTACAGGCTTTATTCCTGAAGCAATAATGGTGATGGTGTCAGTTTGTTGATTTGATAAAGTTTTTTCATAAACTAAATCAACACTTGAATTACTATTTTTTGTACTAAGGGCATTGCTTAGCACCTCTGCGGCTTCTTTCATGTTAAGTAATCCCCATCCAAATTTATAATCAGGACCTGGGTAAAGACCTGCTTCATTAGCAGCATGAATGGCCAAAGCTTTGATGGTTGCCGCCTTTAAGAATTTTTTTGGACTCAGTTGCTGACTTAATTCTTGCAATAGTAACAATGATCCAGCCACATTGGGAGAGGACATAGAGGTCCCACTCAGGTAATTATAACTTGAATCATTGGTGGCAATGGCAGAATATACAGATTTCCCGTCGGCTACTAAATCAGGTTTAATTCTGCCGTCATCTGTAGGTCCCCAATTACTAAATTCGGTCATCACCACGTCTTCTTTTTTTACATAACCGGATGGAATCCCTGATACCGCGCCAATGGTCAATATATTTTTCGCATTGGCATCGGTGGGAATAATACCGTAAGCATCATTGCTGTTAATGTCATTTGGTCTATTGCCGGCTTGATACCAATTTCCGTTTTGATCTCTTCTCCAATAAACTTTACCAACAGCAGGGCCATTATTATTTCTATTGTTACCAGCCGATTTTACTATTAAATAATAGGGGGCGTTGTAAGCAATTGAATCAAAGGTTTGTGCATCTGCATCGTACCTTCCAAAATTATAGTCTTCTTTTTCATTCCATCTGCCATTGAATTCCCAACGAGCAGAATCATAATTCATATCCCAACCAGCTACCATACCATAAGAATGGTTGGAAATAAGCAATCCATTAGAAGAAGCGGTGGCCATTTCAGACGCGTCATCATACCAATCATAAGCATAGGCTCCTTTTAATCCATAAGCCATTCCTTTTGCCATTGGACTTATTCCGCTATTCATCATTATGCCTAGTGCATGTGTACTGTGGTCATCTATATTATTGTTATTGTCTTTTTGAATTACTCTTCCCACTAATTCATGATGTGTAATTCTTGGTTTTCCCTCATCCCAAATACCCAATTTATTGGTAAGGCTATCATTGCTTCCACTTAAACTAAATCCTCCTAATTCGCTCGGCCAAATTAAATTGGTATTTACAGTGGCTGCGTGAACGGGATCTTTTAAAGCGACCAAGTATTTTGGCTGACCAAATTCGTCGATCCCAACTAAACTTGCGCTTGAATTATTTTTTGATTTATACATAAGCGGCCATCCTTTTTCCTTAGCTTTTATAATTGCTGCTGAATAAGTAGCTCGAGAAGCTTGTTCTAAAATTTTCGCGGATTGAATTAAAATTAATTTTTTTGTTTCATTTTGTGCGAATGAAAGGATATAAATGCAAAGAAAAAAAAAGGTAAATAATTGTTTTTTTTTCATGTAGAGAAAAAGTATTAATCCACCTGAAATAAGGTAGTATAAAATTACACTGAAATCACCATAGTTTTAATTAAGACAACTATAAAAACCTAAAGGAGAAAGGCCCCTTTTAGAATTTATTCACGTAATTTTAAGTAAATCTAAAGACCAGATGAACTTTCATTTTCGTCAATTTTTATTTGCTTTTTTTGCAACAAGTCAATTGGCATGTGCGTTTCCACAGTCTAATTTTAAAAAAAAAGTAAGCTCAGCCATTGAAGGACAAGTCGTCTTCATGCAAGACAATGGCATGCCTACTAAAGGGAAAACTACTTTTAAAGGTCGCCCACTATTAACAAAAGTTTATATCTATAAATCACTTCTCCTAGCACAATTAGAGGATCAACTTAGGGAAAATTGTAGCAAAATAAATGGAGTGCTTGTTGAAACGGCATGGACAGATAGCAATGGTTATTATCATATTCATTTAAAACCAGGCCAATATAGCATTGTGGTAGCGCACCAAAATGGTTATTTTATCCCTTTTTTTTCAGGGAGGGAGGGGGTGGCTTACATTAATATAGATGCTCAAAAGACAACAATTTTGAACATCACGGTAAATGATAATGCTAGTTATTAAATACAGCTTGTATCTTTGTATTGTAGATGTATGAATGAGCAATCTTTGTTTGAACGTTTTCACAATTCCCCCCTCCTAAAAGTTTTAGTGGACAAAATTGCCATGTCCAAACTTGAAAATAAGGCTTATCAAGTGTTTCTTCAAAATTTAAATGGGTCCGCTGCCGCATTTGTTTTACAAACTATTTTCACCCATCCAAAAACAGATTATTTTAATCATGTCATAGTATTAAATGATGCGGAAGAGGCTGCCTATTTTTTTAATTCCATCGAAAGTGTAACGGAGGCAATGGATTTATTTTATTTCCCATCCTCTTATAAAACACCCCAAAATTTTAGTTTATTAAATCCTTCACACGTGATGCTTCGTACGGAAGCATTAACTAAAATTTCTATGGGAGGAAATAAAAAAATAATTGTTACCTATCCGGAGGCTTTGTTTGAGAAAGTGATTATGCCCAACACTTTACAACAGAACCTGATTCAAATAAAGACCAATGATAGTATTGATTTAAATAAATTAATGGAAAGTCTTGTTGATTATGGTTTTCGGCGTACCGACTTTGTTTATGAACCTGGTCAATTTGCTTTAAGAGGAGGCATTTTTGATATTTATTCTTTTGGCAACGAGCAGCCTTATCGCATAGAATTGTTTGGAGAAGAGGTGGATAGCATTAGATTGTTCGACCCTGCATCTCAATTAAGTGAAAGAAAATTATTACAAGTAAATATTATTCCCAATGTAACTACGCAGTTTGAGGATACACAAAAAATTCCACTCTTAACTTTTATGCCTCAGGACACTTTGATCTGGTTAAAAGATTGGAATTTAATTGCGCAAAGAGGGCATGATCAATACGAAGCACTAGGTGATTTCATAGAACATCATGCAAGTGCCAATAAGCCAGACGATCAGGATGCGCACAAAAGACAAAGTGTTTTAGAAGATTTTGTAAGCGTGGAAGAAACACAAAAGCAATTAAACACAAAATCTATTTTAGAATGGGGTTTCCACCAACAATTGACCCAAGAAAATATATTATTTAATACTCAAGTGCAACCTTCCTTTAATAGAAAATTTGAAATGCTTATTGAGAATTTACAAGGGTTGGAGAAAAAAGGATATGCGCTCTTTATTTTTGCAGAACAGGCCAAGCAGTTGGAACGGTTACATGCTATATTTACCGATTTAAAAACTGAAATACAATTTACCCCCATTGTAAAAAATATTCATGAAGGCTTTATTGATCACGATCATCAAGTGGTTTGCTATACCGATCATCAAATTTTTCAAAGATATCATAAGTATAAAGTAAAACAAGCATACAGCAAAAGCAAAGCCATTACTTTAAGAACCCTACGAGACTTGCTTCCTGGTGACTATGTCACGCATATTGATCATGGAGTAGGAGTTTACAGTGGATTACAAAAAATTGAAGTGAATGAACGTTGGCAGGAAGCAGTAAGAATCATATATAAAGACAGTGATATATTGTATGTTAATATTAATGCATTACACAAGATTTCAAAATTTACGGGGAAAGAAGGAACGGCTCCGAAAATCAATAAATTGGGATCGGATGTTTGGGCTAAATTAAAAGACAAAACAAAAATAAAAGTTAAATCCATCGCATTTGACTTAATTAAACTGTATGCACAAAGAAAGGCGCAAATTGGTTTTGCCTTTTCTCCAGACAATTACATGGTGCATGAATTGGAAGCCTCATTTATTTATGAAGAAACATTGGATCAAGCAAAAGCCATTGCAGATGTAAAAAAAGATATGGAGGCACCTGCCCCAATGGATAGGTTGGTGTGTGGAGATGTAGGCTTTGGAAAGACGGAAGTAGCAGTTCGTGCGGCTTTTAAGGCAGCTATTGATGGTAAGCAAGTAGCAGTATTGGTACCTACTACCATTTTAGCTTTTCAACATTTTAAAACTTTTGCAGATCGTTTAAAAGATTTTCCAGTGACGATTGATTTTTTAAATCGTTTTAAATCTTCAGCACAAAAAAAAGAAACCATTGAAAAAGTAAAACAAGGCAAAGTGGATATTCTAGTGGGAACGCATGGTATATTAGGGAAGGAGGTACAATTTAAAGACCTTGGACTAATGGTTATTGATGAGGAACAAAAGTTTGGGGTTGGGCACAAAGAAAAATTAAAAACTTTAAGAACCAATGTAGATTGTTTAACCTTAACCGCAACGCCCATTCCACGTACTTTGCATTTCAGTTTAATGGGTGCCCGTGATTTAAGCATTATCAATACCGCCCCAGCCAACAGACAACCCATTCACACCGAAGTACAAGTTTTTAATGAAGACATCATAAGAGAAGCTATTTATTTTGAAACAGAAAGAGGAGGACAAGTATTTTTTATTCACAATAGAGTACAAGGATTGGCTGAAATGTGCGCCACCATTCAACGCTTGTGTCCTGATATTAGCATTGGGTATGCGCATGGACAACTGGAGGGGCACCAATTAGAAGAAAAAATATTGGATTTTATAGAAAGAAGATATGATGTATTGGTTTGTACCAATATTGTTGAAAGTGGAGTAGACATACCCAATGTAAATACAATTATTATTAACAATGCGCATCAGTTTGGATTGAGCGATTTACATCAATTAAGAGGAAGGGTAGGACGAAGTAATAAAAAGGCTTTTTGTTATTTATTAGCCCCTCCTATAAATACATTACCCGATGATTCAAGAAAAAGATTACAAACCCTGGAGCAATTTAGCGATTTGGGGAGCGGATTTCAGATAGCTATGCGAGATTTAGATATTAGAGGTGCAGGTAATTTATTAGGCGGTGAGCAAAGTGGGTTTATGGCAGAAATTGGTTTTGAAATGTATCAAAAAATATTGGCTGAGGCAGTAAGAGAATTAAAAAGGTCTGATTTTAAAGAATTGTTTGAAGAAGAAATTAGTAAGCAAGATGATTTTGTTCAAGATTGCACGATTGATACCGATTTAGAAATTATGATACCAGATAGTTATGTCGAAAGTATTGGGGAGCGCCTTTCTTTATATACTAGAATGGATCAAACAGAGCATGATGAAGCCTTGGCTTTAATTGAAATTGAGTTGGTCGATCGTTTTGGACCCTTACCAAATTCGGTAATTGATTTATTGATTACCCTACGTTGTAGACGCATCGCAATAGCCTTGGGCTTTGAAAAAATGACTTTAAAAGACGAAACCTTAAGGTGCTTCTTCATTAATAGACCCGACTCGCCTTATTTTGAGAGCAATACTTTTAAACAGTTATTGGGTTATGCGCAAACAGCCATGAATAAAGCCCATTTTAAACAAGTGGGTCGAAGCTTTGTTTTAGTGATAAAAGAAATTAAAAATATGGAGCAGTGCTTTACACGCTTAGAAAAAATAAAGCATGGGGTATTGGGAAGCTAAAAAAGCCCTTCCACCTAATAAAAAGGGAAGGGCTAAATAAACTAATTTAGAGTGAAATTTTATTCGGAATAAAAAGTAAACTTGGTTTACTAAAATCCTTTTTTAGCAACTCCATCAGCAATTGCCTTAAGGGCATTGGTTTCGCTTAAAATGGCAGCCATTTTATTTCCTTTACCATCATTACCACCTGCCATGTAACCACCTCTAGCAGTTTTACTGATGACAGCGTCATGCATTGGTACATTTTTTTCTTTTGTTTTTAAGCAATACGCTTTAATCATTTTTGAAGTGTCCATTTTGTATAAATTTTAAAGTGAATATTTCTAATTGAAAGTAGGTCTTTTAAGGGGATTCATTTAAGTCTTAGCTTGATTTTTTGTTAAAAAGGCTAAAAAACGTATAAAATTTAAGTTTAGGCGTCTATTTTGGCGTATTTGGCGTGGGTTTCTATAAATTCTCTTCTTGGTGCTACATCATCCCCCATGAGCATGCTAAAAATCCGGTCAGCTTCTGCAGCACTTTCAATGGTGACTTGTTTTAGGGTTCTGCGTGCAGGATCCATGGTGGTTTCCCATAATTGGTCGGCGTTCATCTCTCCCAAACCTTTGTAACGTTGTATGGTAACAGCATCTTCTTTGCCCGCACCTAATTTAATTACCAACGCTTTTCTTTGCTCTTCACTATAAGCATATTCTTGATCCTTTCCTCTTTTCACTAAGTACAATGGGGGTTGTGCAATATACACATATCCATTTTGCACTAGCTCGGTCATGTATCTAAAAATGAAAGTAAGGATAAGCGTAGCAATATGAGATCCATCTACATCGGCATCGGTCATAATGATTAACTTATGATAACGAAGCTTGGTAATATTTAACGCCTTTGGATCTTCGGGTGTACCCACTGTTACACCTAAAGCCGTATACATATTTCTAATCTCCTCGTTCTCGTAAATTTTATGTTCCATGGCCTTTTCTACGTTCAATATTTTACCACGTAAAGGTAAAATGGCCTGATAGCCACGATCGCGACCTTGTTTTGCTGTTCCACCTGCAGAGTCTCCTTCGACTAAATACAATTCACATCTTTCTGGATCTCGGTCAGAGCAATCAGCTAATTTTCCTGGTAATCCACCACCAGTAAGCACCGTTTTACGTTGCACCATATCACGTGCTTTTTTAGCTGCTACACGCGCTTGGGCTGCCAATATAATTTTCGAGATAACATATTTAGCTTCTTTTGGATTCTCTTCTAAATAGGCTTCTAATACACGGGAAACAGTAGTTTGAACTACGCCACTAACTTCGCTGTTTCCTAATTTAGTTTTTGTTTGACCTTCAAATTGAGGCTCGGGTACTTTTACAGAAATGATGGCGCTTAAGCCTTCTCTAAAATCATCCCCTTCAACAGTTACTTTTGCTCTATCAAATAAACCTTCTTTGTCTCCGTAACTTTTAAATACACGTGTTAAGGCGGTTCTAAAACCAGTAACATGCGTACCACCTTCAATGGTATTAATGTTATTTACATAGGAGAAAATATTTTCCTTAAAATCGTCGTTATACGTCAATGCTACTTCTACCATTACGTTAGAGGCTTCATCTAAACCTTCAACATATAAGGGTTGAGAAATAATTGGATTCCTATTTCCGTTTTTATCTAACATTTGAACAAACTCAACAATACCGCCTTCACTGTAAAAATTCTTAGCATAAAAATTTCCAGATTCATCTTTTTCTCTCAGGTCTGTTATGGTAATGCTAATTCTTTTATTCAAATAAGATAATTCGCGCAAGCGACTTTCTAAGATTTCTCTTTTATATATTGACTCTTGAAAGATGGTTAAGTCGGGCCAAAAGTGAACACGGGTTCCAGTTTTTTCACTAGTCCCAATTTCTCTAACTGCATATTGAGGAACTCCAATGGCATATTCTTGTTCAAATATTTTGCCCTCTCTTTCCACCGTTACCAATAATTTTTTACTTAATGCGTTCACGCAGCTTACCCCTACACCGTGCAAACCACCAGATACTTTGTAGGTATTTTTATCAAATTTACCACCCGCATGTAGCACTGTCATTACTACCTCCAAAGCTGATCTTTTCTCCTTAGTATGCATTGCGGTGGGAATTCCACGGCCATTGTCTTGAACACTTATTGAGTTGTCCTCATGAATATTCACTTCAATATGGTTACAATAGCCTGCTAAGGCTTCATCGATAGAGTTGTCAACTACCTCATAGACAAGGTGGTGCAAGCCCTTTGAGCCGATGTCACCAATATACATGGCAGGTCTTTTTCTAACGGCTTCTAAGCCCTCTAAAACCTGAATACTGTCAGCTCCATAATTCTTATTTTCTGCAGATTCGTTTGACTGTAAATCGTTGGACATAAATTGGTAAAATTGGTTTGTTTTTAACGGCACCTCGAATGCATACAAACTTAAGAAAATTAAGGGTTTAAAGCCTGTTTGGAGGCCTATTTAGTTATCCCCATTTTAGGTGTTTTATGTACACTTTTTTACCTTAAAAATGGACTATTTTCTAAGTCATTTTTGGGTCATAATTTAGTCTTCAATAGTTGCTTTAATTGGAAAGCATTAATTTTGTGGTAATGACACAGGCGCAAGAAATATTAAATCAAGCATCTATGCCCCAAGGATTTCATGGAATGGATTTGTTATACAGCAAAGAACAGCGTATTCCAGGGTCAACCCAATACCAAATTAAAAGGTATAGGTCTCAAGCAGCTTGGGGTACAGAAGATACGGGCATGTTTGTTTATCATTACAATGCCAGCAAGCCTAAGGAAAACTTTCTAGAATTAAGATTTTGTATTTCAGGAAATAGATACTGTGACAATAAGGTTTGCGGAGGATGCAATCAATTGCCTACCACAGACTGTTTGGGGCCAATGAGAACAGTGGATGTTTTCTCCTTTCATTTTACGGCTACTTTTTTACATCAGTTTGTTCATAATGTAAAAACAAATAATAAGAAAGATGAGTTGTTGGCTTTTAAACACATTGATAATTTTACTAAGACATTTCCTTTAAGTATAAAAAAAAGATTAACCTTAGATGCCCTCTTAAATCATAGTTACAGTGGTTCTTTGGAAAACATTTTTGTGAATGCTAAAATTCATGAATTATTGGTGTACAGTTTAGAGCGTATTGTAGAAGAAAAAGAAGCCGTGTTTACTTGTAAGTTTTTAGCGGATGAGCGAGGCAAGGAAAGTATTTATCAAGCACGTGAATTCTTGTTACAACATATTGGAGATCCTATTACCATAAAGGAATTGAGCCGTAAAGTTGCTATGAATGAGTGCTATTTAAAAAAAGGGTTTAAGGAAGTTTTTGGAACTACTATATTTGATTTTTATCAACAACAAAGAATGGAACATGCAAAGTATTTATTGTATGAAAAGTCGTTGAGTGTTACAGATGTGTCCGCATTATTAGGCTATTCTTCTATTTCCCATTTTTCTGCAGCCTTTAAAAAACATACAGGCCTCAAACCTTGCGAGTTATTAAACTAATGCAATTCTTTATTTAGGTGTTAAGTAGCTAAATTTTTTACTTACTTTTATTTCTTAAAACATAATTATGCGTTTAATTTTTGCATTGACCTTGGTATTATTATTGAGTGCTTGTGTTCACCAAAGGGTTGATTTAATTGTACATCATGCACAAATTTATACGGTCAACGATGAATTCAATGTTGCGGAAGCAATCGCTATTCAGGACGGTAAAATTGTAGCTGTTGGCAACAATGACGATATTTTAAAAGAATACCAATCGGATAGTATTGTTAACGCGAATCATGCAATTGTTTATCCAGGTTTTATAGATGCACATGCCCATTTTTTAGGTTATGGACAATCATTGTATTCGGTAGATTTAATGTTTGTTCCAACTTGGTCAGAAGCAATAGAAAGGGTAAAGCTATTTGCCGAAAAGCATCCGGGCAAAGGTTGGATCAAAGGAAGAGGGTGGGATCAAAATCGTTTTCCTAATAAAAAATTTCCTACCAATACTGCATTAAATTTATTATTTCCTGACAGACCTGTTCTGTTAGAAAGAGTGGATGGTCATGCCAGTATTGCCAATGATTTTGCACTGCAATTGGCAGGGGTAAAGGCAGGGCAAACTATAGAAGGCGGTCAGTTTACTATGCAAAATGGAAAATTAACAGGATTATTAATTGACAACGCTGTAGGAATAGTGGAGCAAAAAGTTCCGGCAGCCACTTCGAATGATTATAAAGATTGGTTACTAGCAGCACAACAAAATTGTTTTGCGACAGGATTAACCACAGTTACAGATTGTGGACTAAGTCCTCATGATGTAGATATAATAGATGCATTGCAAAAATCCAATGATTTAAAAATGAGATTGTATGTGATGTTAAGTGATCAGCCAAGCACTTACACTTCTAATTATTTTACAGCTGGAGGATATAGGACCGATAAACTAATGGTAAAAGGAATCAAAGTATATGGTGATGGTGCCTTAGGTTCAAGAGGTGCTTGTTTGTTGCAGCCTTATACAGACAAATCAAGCTGGTCTGGGTTTTTACTAAGCAGCCCTGCTCATTTTGATAGCATTGCTGCTAAATTAATTACCACCGATTTTCAAATGTGTACCCATGCCATTGGAGACAGTGCGAATAGAACCATTTTAAAAGTGTACGCTAAATACTTAAAAGGAAAGAATGATAAAAGATGGAGAATTGAACATGCACAAATTATAAATCCAACAGATTTTCAATTGTTTGGGGATAATAATATTATTCCGTCGGTGCAACCAACTCATGCAACGAGCGATATGTATTGGGCAGCAGAAAGATTGGGTACAAAAAGGTTAAAAGGTGGCTATGCATTTAAGCAATTATTAGAACAAAATAATTGGTTGCCCTTGGGTACCGATTTTCCAGTGGAAGAAATTAATCCGTTTAAAACTTTTTTAGCAGCGGTGTCAAGACAAGATGAGAAAGGTTTTCCTGCTGGGGGCTTTCAAATAGAAAATGCATTAACTCATGAACAAACCATTCGTGGGATGACCATTTGGGCAGCGAAAGCCAATAGAATGGAAAAGGAAGTGGGTTCCATAGAAGTAGGTAAGAAAGCTGATTTTATTATCCTTGATAAAGACTTAATGAAAGTCCCATCAGATAGTATATTGCACGTGAAAGTATTGAAGACTTACTTGAACGGAGCGCGTGTTTATTAGTTGAATCTATCTTCTGAATAATTACGAATTGCGCGCTCAATCGCTTTGCTCAAATAATCGTTCGAAACAGTATTCAATGTATTTGATCGTCAACAAGCATGAATAAAGATTAAACTACAACCCGACCATCTCTTTCGGGATCACCCATGCGTCAAATTCTTCAGGAGTAACATAGCCTAATTTCACCGCCATTTCTTTTAAGGTGGTACCTTCCTTATGTGCATTTTGTGCAATCTCAGCGGCTTTGTAATAACCAATTTTCGTATTCAATGCGGTTACTAACATCAAGCTATTGTTAACGTGTTTATTGATATTGGCTTCGATAGGGGCTAATCCGACTGCACATTTTTCATTAAAGCTTACACAACCATCACCTATTAAGCGTGCGCTGTGTAAATAATTATAAATCATGACAGGTTTAAATACATTTAGTTCAAAATGTCCCATTGATCCACCAATATTAATGGCGACATCATTGCCCATTACTTGAGCCGCAATCATGGTGAGTGCTTCACTTTGAGTTGGGTTTACTTTACCCGGCATAATAGAAGAACCAGGCTCATTGTCTGGGATAAAAATTTCGCCTATTCCACTTCGTGGTCCAGAAGACAACATACGCACATCATTGGCAATTTTCATTAAACTTACAGCTACTGTTTTTAATGCACCATGTGATTCTACAATTGCATCGTGTGCAGCCAACGCTTCAAATTTATTTTCGGCCGTAATAAAAGGAAGTCCAGTTAATATTGCAATATGTTTAGCCACATTTACTGAATAACCTTTTGGGGTGTTAATACCTGTGCCCACTGCAGTACCACCTAATGCCAATTCACTTAAATGTGCAAGGGTATGGTGAATGGCTTTTAAGCCATGATTCAATTGACTTACATAGCCACTAATTTCTTGGCCTAAGGTTAAAGGGGTGGCATCCATAAAATGGGTACGGCCAATTTTAACCACTTCCATAAATGCTAAACTCTTTGCTTCTAAAGTATTTTTTAAAGCAGTAATACCAGGAATTGTGGTTTGTGTTAAAATTTGATACGCCGCAATATGCATCGCTGTGGGAAAAGTATCGTTAGAAGATTGAGATTTATTAACGTCATCATTGGGGTGTAAAAACTTTTCTTTATCCGTTAAACTTCCTCCTTTGATTACATGTGCACGGTATGCAATCACTTCATTTAAGTTCATATTACTTTGGGTTCCACTTCCGGTTTGCCAAACTACTAATGGGAATTGGTCGGCTAATTTACCGGCAATGATTTCATCGCATACTTGTCCAATTAAATCCGCCTTTTCTTGGGATAAAATCCCTGCATCTAAATTAGTTAAGGCGGCTGCCTTTTTTAAATAGGCAAATGCTTTAATAATTTCCTTTGGCATTTTATTAATGTCCTGTGCTATTTTAAAGTTGTCAATACTTCTCTGCGTTTGAGCCCCCCAATAAACATGAGCAGGTACCTTTACTTCCCCCATTGTATCTTTCTCTATTCTGTATTCCATAGGTTAATTTTTCTATCGCAAAGGTAATACAGTGCGCATAAAATAATAAGTAATTGCGTAAAATTAATTCCCCTTGAAATCGGGTTTTCTTTTTTCAATGAATGCAGTGATGCCTTCTTTAGCGTCTTGTGTTGTAAAGCATTCGCCAAATAATTTAGCTTCTAGGTCATATCCATTTTCAGCTTCATTCCAAGCAGCATTCACAGCTTTGATGGAATTGCTCACCGACAATGGAGCTTTTTCGTGACATACGCTTAAAATGGAAAAAGCTTTGTCAAATAATTCAGTTTGAGGAACCACGTAATTTACCAATCCGTAATTCATGGCTTGGGTGGCATTAATAGTTTTACCTGTAATTATTAATTCCATAGCTCTCCCTTTGCCCACTCTTTGGGTAAGTCTTTGGGAACCACCATATCCCACCATGATACCAAGGTTTACTTCAGGTTGACCAAATACAGCACTTTCAGAGGCGATGATAAAATGGCAAGCCATTGCCAATTCGCAGCCACCGCCTAATGCAAATCCATTGACACAAGCAATGATAGGTTTAGGTGAATGTTCTATTTTGAAAAATACATCTTGTCCTCTTTTAGATAAGGCTATGGCGTCTTCTTTGGATAAAGATTCAAATTCTTTCACATCGGCGCCTGCAACAAAGCTTTTTAAACCTGCGCCTGTAATCACTACGCTTTTAATTTCAGAAAATTTATAGACCCTATCCATCACATCATCTAAGTCCTTCATGACTTGTTGATTTAATGCATTTAATTTGTCAGGACGATTGATGGTAATGATCAATGTATGATCTTCCATTTTTGTAAATAAAGTTTGAAAGGAGGACATAGCAGTAATTTTATAGTTGTATAAAAGCAATTTATTTTTCTCTACTGGCCACCCAATCTTTAATGTAAAAAGCAATTTCGGTGGTGTTGGTTCCAGGTGCAAACAAAGTTCCAATACCCATTTCATGAAGTTGAACACTATCTTCTTCAGGAATAATACCACCCCCTGTTAAAAGTACATTGGTTAATCCTTTTTCTTGCATTAGTTGATACACTTTGGGAAAAACAGTCATATGCGCGCCAGATAATATACTGATTCCAATCGCATCTACGTCTTCTTGTAAGGCAGCTTGAACCACCATCTCTGGGGTTTGACGAAGTCCAGTGTATATTACTTCCATACCTGCATCCCTTAGGGCAGTCGCTATTATTTTGGCACCTCGGTCATGACCGTCCAATCCTACTTTTGCTACCAGTACTCTAATGGGTTTCATTGCTATTAAGTTACACTATTTACCTGAAAGTAATTGCAAACTATATTCAATTCTTGCAACGGCATCAGGAACTTCAATGGATTCGATGATATCAAAAACTCCAGGGCCAAATTTGCTTCCCACTAGCATTATTCTCAACGGTAGCAATAAGTCACCTGGTTTTATTTCATGACTAGCAGCCAATGTTTTAAAATGCGCTTCAAGTTCTGCAGCTAAAGGCTTATCACTTATTTGTTTGAAGGAAGCTACCAATGCTGTAAAAAAAGCTTGCTTCTTCTCTTCCCATTTAGGTAAAATAGAAGCAGTATCAATGGTATCGGGTGCAGCAAAAAAGAAACTACTTTGTGCAATAAAATCGGATAATAAATGACAGCGCTCTTTTACTAGGCCAATTACTTTAATTAAATAAGTTTGTTCGTGTATTTCAATTTTTGCAGCATTAAAAAATGGCTGCAATAAATTAGCCAATACTAAATTATCTGTTTTCTTGATCCACTCTTGATTGAACCACTTTGCTTTTTCATAATCAAACTTGGCACCCCCTTTATGAACACTCTCTAAATGAAAAGCAGCAATTAATTCATCCAAAGTAAATATTTCTTTTTCACTGCCATCATTCCAACCTAGAAGGGCTAAGAAATTAATAAAAGCGGCGGGTAAAAATCCTTTTTCCTTAAATCCAACTGTTGTTTCTTTGGTATTGGGATCGGTCCAATCCATTGCGAATACTGGAAAACCTAAACGCTCGCCATCACGTTTACTTAATTTTCCACTTCCTTCTGGTTTTAATATTAAAGGCAAGTGCGCCCATTGAGGCATCTTATCTAATCCAAATAAATATTTCCATAATAAAATATGCACCGGTGCACTTGGTAGCCATTCTTCTCCTCTAAAAGCGTGGGTAATTTTCATTAAGTAATCGTCCACCACTACAGCTAAATGATAGGTAGGCATTCCGTCTGCTTTTAATAATACTTTATCATCTAAAGTACTTACATCAAAGCGAACCTCTCCTCTAATGAGGTCTTTAAAAACTACTTCTTCTTCAGTTGGAATTTTAATACGAATAACATAGGGCGTATTTTTTTTCAATAATTCAGTTACTTCCATTTCAGTTAAGGAAATAGAATTTTTCATTTCCATTCTGTGCGCGCGACTGTATTGAAAATTGGGAACCTCTTTTCTTTTCTCTTCTAAATCTAGTGGTGTGTCAAAAGCATAATACGCAAAACCTTTTTCAATTAAAATTTGCGCATATTGAGTATAAATTTCTTTGCGTTCACTTTGTCTGTAGGGACCATAAGCACCACCATGCAAGGGACTTTCATCTGGAATAAGTCCGCACCAATTTAAAGTATCTATAATATATTGTTCGGCACCGGACACAAAACGAGTTTGATCGGTGTCTTCTATTCTTAAAATAAAATCGCCGCCATGATGCTTTGCGAATAAGTAATTAAATAATACTGTTCTTACTCCGCCTAAGTGAAGGCCGCCTGTAGGAGAGGGTGCAAACCTGACTCTAACCTTGGAATCCATGCTCATTTTAATTTAGGCAAAGATAATATTCAAATGGGCAAAAGAACTATTTATCTTTGTGTATGTATTT
>Ga0114958_10001022_pt1 | contig 22725 bp, 35 predicted proteins | sample C_130208_EF_Meta_FD_89577 | JGI IMG/M metagenome (GOLD analysis project Ga0114958, IMG submission 89577) | Freshwater microbial communities from Lake Croche, Canada to study carbon cycling - C_130208_EF_MetaG | ecosystem: Environmental > Aquatic > Freshwater > Lake | place: Lake Croche, Canada... | reverse complement strand
TGGAATTGCTAAGACTGTAAAAGCTTACTTTGAGAATCCTGAAATAGGCGAATACATCTATAAGGATATAGAAGATGGTCGTAAAATAATTACAGGCTACAAGTATAAAAACGAAGACAGATGGGTATTCTTTGTACTTGATCATATTAGTCTCCTCTCTAACGAATTATCTCCTGATACTAAATCTAGATTAACTTCTTATCAAACTTTTGACTTTATGATTAAAGACTATGTCTTGGAAATCTTTTCTAAGAGATTTAACATGGTCAACGTTATCGTACATCAACAGACACCTACATCAGAAAAACAAACATTTACTTCTAAGGGAGGACTAATTGAAGAAAAATTAGAACCTTCACTAGAAGAATTACACCTTAATAAGGGTGTACAGCAAGACTATCGTACTGTAATAGGATTATTTAATCCTTCAAGGTATGATATACCAACTCATAATGGGTATGACATATCTTTATTAAGTCAATCTTATAGATCGCTTAAGTTTCTCAAAGACCGTGATTTTGGACTTGAGAATTCTAGTATCGGACTATATTTTAATGGAGCTAATGGAGAATTTATGGAACTACCTACACCCCAGGAAATGCTCACTGGGAATCATTATGAGAGATTTAGAGCACTAAAATAAGAAAGGAACAAGCTTGAATAAAGAGAATTATGGACCAGGATTAATAAAAGTCCTAAAAGAAATGTGTACTAGAGTTGGAGCAGATTATGACTCTATAGATTTTAAAGAAGAGAAGTGGTTTTACAAACATACATGGACTAGAGAAGAAGAAATCGACTTTGAAAATTGGCTAACAACTAACAAAGATCCTGAAATCAATAGAGATTTAGGATTGTCTAAAGCTAAGTATTTCAGAGAAAGACAAGTACTAATGTTTACCCTTAATTATGGATGGAAACTAACAATTGAACAAGAAACAAATTAAAAAAAAGAAATATGTCAAGTAAATTAATCGCAATCGTAGGTCCTTCGGGAACTGGTAAATCAACGTCAATTAGGACGCTTAACCCTGATGAAACATTCATCATTAATGTAGCTCGTAAAGAACTTCCATTTAGGGGAGCAGACAAACTCTACACAGCAGAAAAAAAGAATTATTTCGAGGTAGACGACATCAAGCAAATTACTACTTTGTTACAACAAATCAGTACAGGTGCTCCACAAATCAAAAACATTGTAATGGATGATGCTATCTATTCTATGGCTTTTGGTATGGTAAAGAAAGCAACAGAGACAGGCTTTACAAAGTTTTCTCTATTAGCTCAAGATGTAACAACTATGTTAACTACAGCTCGTAGACTAAGATCTGACTTAAAAGTATTCTATCTATCTCATTCAGAGACTGTTGAAGACGAAGGTAAGATTGTAGGTCAGAAAATCAAAACCATAGGTGAACATTTGCCTGTACTCATCTAATTGACTGGAACGCCCTTAGAGCCTAGTACACTCCCTGAAGCAGTAATGACTTCAGCAAAGTGAAAGAGACTAGGATTGGGTAATCAGCAGCGAAGCTTCCTACTATGAAAATAGGGAAGAACGTTCAACGACTATCCCCGTGAAGGGGAGTACTCGAGAGTTTAAAACTTTCGGGGAAACGGTGAGGTAATTACTTGCATTTTACCAATAGTTTTAGTATATTTGAATCATGAGAAAAGTAAAAATTTATACGTTATCAGACCCAACTACTTTAGAGATAAGGTACATTGGAAAAACTGTACAAACTTTACAAAGAAGGCTTGATGGCCATATCATGAGTGCTATACGAGATAGAGAAACAAGTCACAAGTGTAATTGGATAAAACAATTATATAAAAATGATTTAATTCCTATTATTGAGGCTATTGAAGAAATAGATGAAACTATTTGGGAAATTACTGAACAATACTGGATTGCACAATTTAAAGCTTGGAATTATAAACTGCTTAACATGACTGATGGAGGAGATGGAAATAAAAATCAAATCTATAGTAAAGAACGCAAACAAAAAATGCGTGAAAAAATGGCAGGATTTAAACATACAAGTGTTTCTAAGAAGAAAATGAGCGAATCAAGAATTGGTATAAAATTGTCGGAAATTACAAAAGAGAAACTTCGACAAATTAACCTCGGTAAAAAACAATCTCAAGAAACCAAAGCAAAAAGATATAAACCTGTCTTAAAATTCTCTAAACAAGGAGATTTTATAGAAGAGTATCTTTCTTTACAACATGTTGCTTTAGCAAACAACACACATAGAGGAGCTATCCAAAATTGTTGTGTTGGAAGAGGAAAGACAGCTGGAGGCTTTGGTTGGAAATATAAAAATGCAAATGAATTACAAGATATAGTCTAATCCTTTCGGGAAACCTTAAGGTATCAATGAAAATGCTCGACAACCAAATTGTTCTTGAAGGTTTGTTTACTATCTGTCTTTATACTCATGTAGACGAAGACAAAGATGGTAATCCTACTTACAATTTTGTAACTAACCGTTTTCGTATGTATCCTGCTAAATCTCCTATGGGAATGTTTGATGACACCCTTATTCCAAATGACTTAAATGCAGTATGCGAAATCATCGATGCATATTATGCAGAAGAGGTAGTAGTACCAACAACAACAAGTAAAAAATCAAAATAAAAAAAACAAAAAATAAATTATGAATTTCGACAACTTAGAAACCAGAGAAGCGAGTGCATCATCTCGTAAAATGTACACAGGATTTGCTCCTGTTCAAATTATTTCAGTTAACCCAGACACTAAGACTTTAGCAAGTATCTTAGGTGTGGACATTGAGAAAGTAAAAGAACCTAACTATGTAACCGAGAAAAACACTCGTTTAGATTTTTGGTATGTTAACCACCCTTCTTTTAAGACAGAATTGAAAGGTAAGTTTTCTATTTGGGTAGACAACAATACTCGTATGTCTAATGCAGGTAAGAAACAGTGGATTGATGATTTTACTAAAACTGCATGGGCTGAGAACTTATCTTTATTAAGTGAAGCACAAGCAGGATTACAACCTGAAAGAAAAATTGACATGAAGAGTATTCGTGAAGCTAAAGGAGGAGAAGAGACTATTTATTCTCTTTTGAAAGCTTATGGTAACATTTCTCCTAAAAGCAATCCGTTGGTGTTGACTTCTTGGGCTACCTTAACTAAAGGTAATGGAAGTGAACTAGTTAATTTCTTTAACCATTTTAATGAAAAAGACGGTGGTGTTAAAGTTCTTATGGGTATCAAAGACGGTAAATACCAAGACGTTTATACAGGAATTTTCCTTAATGTATATGGTAAAGTAACTGACTACGTAACTAAGAATGTTATGGGTCAATATGGTTTTAAATCATTCTATAATGGTTCATTTACCTTCAATGAGTATAATGCGGAATTAGCACCTGCTACAAACGAAGTAGACGCTAATGCTCCTATTATGATGTTTGGAGATACTCCTACAGAGATAGCTAATCCTTTTGCGGATTCAGCACCTATTTCATTGTTCTAATTTAATTGGGGAGTGTAAAAACTCCCCTTTTTTATGAATCTAGAATCTTTAGAAATCAGACCAAGTGTACAATCTATCTATTCCTTATTGGGACAAGAAAGAGTTATGTCTTTTTATTTTAACGATGAAATTCGCTTAGGTAAAAAGTATGTAAATCCTTTCAGAAAAGATACTAATGCAAGTTGTATCTTTCGATGGTCTCAATCAGGTAATTTATATTTTGTAGACTATGCAACTGAAAAGGTGTATTACACCCCTATAGATGTTGCTTGTATGCGAACTGGCTACCAGTATCCTGATATTCTTTATAAGATAGAGTCGGACTTCCAACTAACCTCTTTGAATCTAGAAGACAAAGAAAGACTTAAAATGGAAACTAAACTGAGTGTAGTACCAGAAATTAAACCCGCTAATATCAAACTTAAACTGACTAAGTTTAACAAAAAAGACTTGGCTTATTGGGGTAATTTTGGAATCTCAGAATCTATGCTTAAATTCTATGATATTAGAAAAGTAGACAAAGCATGGATAGCAGATGAAATATGGTATTTAAATAATGAATTTGACCCTTGTTATCGCTACAAGGAAAAAGACAAGTTCAAACTTTATAGGCCGTTTGCTGATAAAAAAAATAAATTCAGATCTTCTTATTTTGGAGGTATTCTAGAGGGTTATACTCAACTTCCTCACAAAGGAGAGATTCTTGTTATTACAAAAGGTTTAAAAGATGTAATGACCTTATCCTCTTTGGGGATTAATGCAGTTGCTGTAAGAAGCGAAAATACACCTTTATCAGAAAATGCCTACGAGATTCTACAATCAAGATTCAATAAACTATATCTTTGGTTTGACGCAGATGAAGCAGGTAAAATAGGGTGTACAAAAATAATGGATAAGTATAAAATACCTTGCTTATTTCACGAAGAAAGGTGGGGTAAAGACCCTAGTGACATTTATAAAAATTACGGAAAAGAAAAATTAATAGAAATATGCAAACAGTTAGAGATCTTATCCTAGAAGGATTAGAAAAAATAGGAAAGAGCCAAGGATTGTCTTCTTTGCAATTGGAAGCATTTGTGAGAAATGGAGAACATATCTTTAAAAAGAAAGTACAAAATTACCATAACGTAAAACGTTTAAAAACAATAAGATCAAAAACTGTAGAAAAGATTCAAAGCACATTAGAGGCAAAGAAAGAGTTTGTACCTGAGCTTTCTACATTTACAGATGTGGAACTCTCTATAATAACTAAGGCAGCTGAAGTAAATAGACTTACTTTAAACGAAGCTTTGTGTCGTTCTAGAAAAAGGATACCTGTAGATTGTCGTAATCAAATTAATGCTATTATGGTCCTTTATTTAAACTACACGACTACTCATTGTGGAGAGTTGTTTGGAAGAGATCACAGTACGGTTATTAACTGCTTAAAAAAGCATTCAGATTTAGTAGAAACAGATAGGACGTATTTAGCTAACTTTATTAGTATTTTAGATGCTCTTAAAGAAACTTATCCTGATATATTTGGAGATATTGATACTCAGATAGGCATTAAAAAATATGCTACTCAAGAATTCATTAAGACTAAACTTGTTAACTTTGAAAACATAACTTTAACAAGAGGTAGACTTAGAGTAGGTAGAGGTTTTGTTGATGGCTTAGAGATAATACAAGAAATATGACAAAATTAATTAACATTCCTGATGATTGGTATGTAAGACTACAACCAACCATTGAGTCTCCTGAGTTTATGGAACTTGCTAAGTTTATAGCAGAAGAAAGAAAGACTAAACAAATCTTTCCTTTAAGAGAAGAGATTTTTAGAGCATTTCAACTTACTCCTTATATGAAGACTCGTGTAACTATTGTTTCGATGGATCCTTACTTTACTGAATATAAAGGAGAACCTGTTGCATGCGGACTTTCATTTGCTCCAAAAAACAGAGATTTTGTTCCTCCTTCTCTTAGGATTATTTATCAAAAGATTAAAGAGACTTGCTATCCTGATGATTTAGCATTTCCTACAGATCTTAACATAGAGAATTGGACTAAGCAAGGTGTTCTAATGTTAAACAGTGCTCTAACAGTCGAGAAAGGCAAAGCAGGTTCACACTTAAAACAGTGGGACTTCTTTACTAAGGCTGTTTTAGAGGCTTTAAACGAGCTTCCTGGACATATATTTGTTTTGTGGGGTAAAGATGCTCAAAAGTATAAAAAGTATCTTAATCCTGAAAGCCAGTATATTTTAGAATGTAGTCATCCTGCTTCTGCTACTTATACAGGAGGAATTTGGGAATGCGATCATTTCAATGAGATTAATCGCATACTTCAACTTTATAACGGAGAGACTATAGATTGGTTAGAATTACCTCATACAGTAGATCACTTAAAAGATTTTAAAATAGACCAATGACATACTTAGAATATGAAAAACTAGGATACTATGACTTAAAGAGTAAAATGATTGAATATTTACAATCAAGAATAACTCGTTTAAGACAAGAGCCTAAAGAGACAGAGTTTGATTACTGTGAAATAAAAGGCAGACTTGCAGAGATTGAAGCGTTTAGTGACTTCTTAAAAGAAGAAAGCAAACGAAAAATCGAAAAAGACGATTCACAATAAAAAAATTAATTGAGGGAGGTTTATTCCTCCCTTTTATTTAAATTTGTAAACTATGATACGTAGAAACGTAACCCCAAAAAAAACTCCTATCAAAGGAGAGCCTACTGAGAAGGTCAAAGAATCAATTCCTTGTTCTGTTTGTAGTAAAGTTCGACCTTTAGCCAATAAAACTAAGAAAATATGTGCTGTCTGTACCAAAAAGATAAAGTTAGAAGCACTAAAAGAAAGAAAAGCTAAAAAGAGAGAAAAAATTAAAAACACAATCACTCAATCTAGGTTAGACCAAATGACTTCTTGGTTAATTAGAGCTGCTTATGAAGAAAAATGCTATGCATGTGAAGTTAAAATGGATAAAAAACAACTGCAATGTTGCCATTTTATAAGCAGAACAAAGTCAATGACAAGAGTGGATTTAAGAAATTTACTACCAGGTTGTCCTACTTGTAATCTTTACACTCCTCATCATGTATGGAATTTAGGAAAATCTCTAAATCGAATCTGGAATGAAGGAATGACAGAAGTATTATTAAAACTTTCTACAGTTAGTTTAAAATTAAATAATTCAGATCGTAAAGAAATTTATGACATCTATAAGGATGCTTTAAGCCAGATTGAAAGTCAACCAAACATGTCTATTGAAGAAAAGTTCGTTATCCTTAGTAACGCTGATTACAATTATAGTAGAGTTATTCAAAAATTAATTAAAGTATGATATACTTAATAACAAACCGTACAGAAATCCCTGAATTTAGGTCAGTGGATTTTATCCAAAAATGTACTCTAGAACAGTCGCTAGAGTATTTAGAAAAATTAGACTGGATTGGTTTTGACTCAGAGACAGGTGGATTTGATTACTTTATAGACCCTCTTTATACTATTCAGTTAGGTAATAGAGAACATCAGTTTGTTGTAGACACTGCTACAGTGGATATACACTGTTTTAAGACACTTTTAACAGAAAAAGGTCTGATTGGTCATAACTTAAAATTTGATTTAAAATTCCTCTATGTAAATGGCATATTTCCTACTAAGGTTTATGACACTTTCTTAGGCGAAAAAACGCTTTCATTGGGTATTGATTCTCACAAATGTTCTTTAGCTGCTTGTGTAGATAGACACATAGGAGTTCACTTAGATAAGGAGGAGAGAGCAAACATCAATGGCAAGTTAACAACAGAGTTTATTCTTTACTCAGCTAAGGACGTAGAGTATCTTCACGAAATTAGAGAAATTCAACTTAAGAAATTAGAAGAAGTAGGAAGCTTAGTGTCTATTGATTTGGACAATGAGTTTGTTAAAGTGTTGGCTTACACAGAGTTCTGTGGTATGCATCTTAATCAAGCTATGTGGAAGAAGAAGATGATTGAAGTACAAAGTTCTTTGGCAGAGTCAGAGAGTGCTCTTAACAAGTTTATTATCGACAGTAACATGGAAGAGTTTATTACTACTCAACTAGACTTGTTTTCTTCAGGAACTAAGATTAATATTAACTGGAATTCTCCTCAGCAAGTAGTACAATTTTTTCAAAAATTAGGCGTAGATACTAAAGTGGTTGAGAAAGGAGTTGAAAAAGACACTATTGAAGCAAATCACTTATTTAAATTCAAAAACAAAGTTCCTATTATTGAAACTTATTTAGAGTATAAACAAGCTCAAAAAGATTTAGGAACTTATGGAGAAAATTGGCTTAATCAAATTCACCCTACTACAGGAAGATTGCATACTCAATTTAAACAATTAATGAATACAGGCAGATTATCTAGTGGAGGAAAAAATACAAAGACTAAAGAATCTTATCTTAACTTCCAAAACATTCCATCAGATGAAGAGACAAGAGACTGTTTTACTGCAGAAGAAGGTAATGTAATTATAGGTTGTGATTATACAGGTCAAGAGCAAATTGTTCTAGTGAATAAATGCTTAGACCATAATCTATTAGAGTTTTACGACAAAGACCTAGGTGATATGCATTCGTTTGTTGCGAGTAAGATGTATGACGAGCTAGAAGGACTTACTTTAGACGAGATTAAAAAGAAACACAAAGACAAACGACAAAGTGCTAAAGTTGCTGGTTTTGCTATTAACTATGGGGGTAGTGGTATTGGTATAGCTGATCAACTAGGCTTAAGTGTAGAACAAGGTAATAAAATTTATGAATCTTACTTTATGGCATTTCCTGGACTAAAAGCTTACTTTGAGACAACAAAGAAAGAAGGTATTAACAATGGCTACATTTTAATATCTCCTGTGACAGGTAAGCGTTCTTATGTAAATTATTTTGAAGAGTTTAAAGAATCTTCTAAAGAGTTCCAAGAAGAAGGGTTTTGGGCAAAATACAAAAAGCACAAACAAGACAATACTCCTACCTTCCAAGTACTAAAAGAGAAAGTATCTAGATGGTTTAGAAAGAAAGGAGATATCGAAAGAATGTCTTTGAATTTTCCTATTCAAGGAGAGAGTGCTGAGATTACTAAATTAGCTTGTGTTCTCTTTTGGAGAAATTACATCGTAAAAAACAACTTAATAAACAAAGTTAAAATAGTTAACTTAATTCATGACGAGGTTCTTGTAGAATGTTCTAAAGACATAGCAGAAGTAACCGCTAAAGAATTACAAAAAGCAATGGAAGATGCAGGTTCTAAGTTCTGTAAGAGAGTTTCTCTTAAAGCAGACCCTTGCATCGATGTTAAATGGAGCAAATAAATTAAAAATTATGACATTAGAAGATTTTCAAAAACATGCAGTGGGTACATCAATAAGTACCCTGAGTTAAAACAAGAAATTCTAGACATTTACAACCTGTGTCTAGAAGAAATAGAAGAAGGTGGTTCAGTAAATCATGAAGTTTCTTTAGGTATGACAGACCTAAAAGAATTAATTCTTAATTTAAAGTAATGGCAAATCATTGTCAAAATTTTGCATATTTTTCAGGTGAGCCTGAACAAATAAGTAAGTTAGAACAAGCTTTACAGAGAGAGACAGCTAATCATCTAAAAGAAGAATACACTGACAAAGGATTAACTATTCCTAGTTATGCTTCAAACACTGTTGATTTGTATGCAAGAAACTACAACTTAATTCTATCAGATCAACCAGACGACTTTACTAAACCAGGCTATGATGTTTATGATTTATACGGTTCTAAATGGTTTGAGTGTGAGTGGGAAGTTATGTCTGATATAGAAATTCAACTTACGGGTTCTAGTGCTTGGAGTCCTGTAGTATCTTTCTTTCAAAAGATTTGTACAACATACCAACTAGATGCTTATGGAGATTATGCTGAGTCAGGGATGGATTTTGCAGGAGAGTTTACTATTACAAAAGAAGGAGAAGTAACAGACAATCAAACTAGTTATAAACAATACGAAGCAACTAATAATCCTGAGGGTTTCTTTGAAAATGTACTTTATTATATTTCTGATGGACTCTTTGAAAGCTTTCAATCTGTGTTAGATTATTTTAAAGATGTAAATTGGAATCTTACAGACGCAGAGACTAAAACGCTTAAAGAAGAATATGGTAATTATTTAATTACATTTACAGATAAATGAACAAAGCAGATCAAGAACTGTGGGATATTAGAAGAGCATATCTATTAGCAAGAGCTCTTAATACACAATACGCTTTTATTAGAGAGTTTGTAACTCCTGATTTACGTAAAGCGATTAATGAAGCAAAAGCAAAAAACTCTCACTTTATTAAAACCTTAGATGACATCTTTGATAAGCGAAGAGTTCCTAAGAGTTTTTTAGAAAGTGAAGAAGAGATTGCTTTTGAAGTATTAGAACAACTAGAACAAAAAGATGTCTATAAACCGAATTTACTTACCAGCTAGCCTAAGTAAAAATATAGACGGTAAAGTCTATTTAAAAGGCGATCATGAATTAATGCAAAGTTACTTTCAAGAGATTCTTAATGGAGACCCTACAGTAGATGTAGAGGTTTCCATTACTAGAATTGACTCTAAAAAGACCAATCCTCAACTCTCTTACTTTTATGGTATAGTTCTTCCTATCGTAAAGGCCGCTATAGAGGATTTAGAAGGAGTTTCTTACACCAAAGAAGACATTATATGGATTTTAAAAGATCGTTTCTTCTACGAGGAAATTAGATATGGAGGAGAATTTGCAAAAGTTCACTTATCTCTTTCTAAAGCAAAGAAGGAAGAGGTTAGGGTTTTTATAGAAAAAATTATTAACTTTGCAAGTGATATTTTAGGAGTACGTATTCCTATACCAAGTTAAACTTAACAAAATAAATTATAATGAAAATAGACGAATTAAACCAAAGAATCCACTTAGGGAATAGTGGAACTTCTCCAATACAAAATCCTACTATTACTGCTTCTCCAATAAGTATGACCCCTGATCCTCCTCCAACTTCAAAGACAAGTCCTGTTGATTTATTTGAACAAGGACTTAGGGATAATCAAGCTCTAAGATATAATCAAGGAAAAGTAAATTGGTCTTTGGTAGATTTTAAATCACTAGAACCAATGGTTGATGTATTAGCTTATGGGACAAAAAAATATTCCCGAGATAACTGGCGTTTAGGAATGCCTGCAACTCAGATCATTGAGAGTATGCTTAGACATACTTTCAGTCTTTTAAATGGAGAATTTATAGATAATGAGTCACTCTGTTATCACGTAGGTCACATCCAATGTAATGCTATGTTTTTAGCGTATGTTTTAGCTGAAAAACCAGAATTTAATGACTTACGGAAAGATTAGTATAAAATTTTATAACTTCTTTCGTAAGAAGTACGGACAAAGAGATAATCCCTATATCTTTTTTTATTTAACTCCTTTAATAGGATACTCTAAAACTAAAACACAAAGCTATTCTATACATATAGGATGGCTTTATTTTACTTTTTTAATCGATATTAAACAATGATTACAGATAAAACATATTTAGAAAGCACAGCAATAAGCCAAAGTAGGCTTAAAAAAATACTAGGACATCCTAGACAATTCTTAGATCCAGGATTCTCAGATGAAGATGAAACCCCAGAAGCAATTACTATAGGCGATGGAGTAGATTTACTTATCACACAAGGTGAAGATGCATTCGAGAATAAGTTCTTTATGACGACGGTAGAAAGACCTACAGCTCAAATGGGAGATTATGTATGGAATCTTTTTATCAACCGTAATAACAGTAACGCAGCAGAAATTGCTTATTCTACTGTAGGGTTTAAGCGAGATACCCTAGAGAAGGTTAAGGAGAGATTTAAAACAGAAGGCAAATCTTATTATGATGAACTAGTTGCTGCAGAAGGTAAAGACGTAATTACTCCAATGCAGTTTAATACAATTCAACTAATTAAAAGAAGCCTTCTAGAAAATCCTTATACAGCTAAATTCCTTAAGAATAGTGACAGATTCTTAATTAGTTTTCAAGTAATGGTAACTTTTGAATACGAAGATACTCCTTGTAAAGGTCTATTAGATGTTCTTTGTTACGACAGACTTGAAAATAAGTTATATCCCATAGATATTAAGACTACAGGAACTTCTATAAATACTTGGATGTACACTTTCTTTAAACATAGATATGATTTTCAAGCGGCTTTTTACCGTTATGGATTAGGAAGTACAGACCTAACTCAATTTTGTGAAGGCAACGTTCCTATTTTACAACCGTTTAGATTTATTGTAGAAAGTCAAAAGTTTCCAGGTAATCCTTTAATTTACGAAATAACAGATGAAACTTTGAATATAGGACAGTTTGGAGGCGAAGTAGACGGTAGATACTATGAAGGATTTAGAATGGCTCTAATACGCTATAAATGGCATATATCAAATGATTTATGGGACTATAGGATGGAGGATTATGAGAATGAAGGAGTGAGATATATATGACTCCTTTTGAACAACTAACTGTAAGTGCTCGTATTTTATCTTCGACTGTATTTAAACAGTCCTCTTTTTCTATGCTTAGAAACTATGGATTAGAAAATGTCTACGTAGATGATTATGGATGTAATAAAAAACATGAAAATTGTTTATTTTATCTTTTTACACCTAATAGAAAAGTAGATTATATTACTTTTGAGAGAAGTATTGCTGATTTTAATTCTTTCTATGATTGGTATGATATACAGGATAAGCGAATGTATGTCTTTAAAGTTAATCCATTGTATTTAGAAGATTATCATGACATCAAACAAAATAGATTTCATAATTTATCTTCTGATTTTACAGCAATTAACAAAGCAAAATTTCTAGACGGAGATATTTTCTTTGATCCTTCTAAGGAAATTTATAGATTCGAAGAACGTTTATTAAAATAAAAAAGGGGGTGTATAGCCCCCTTTCTTTGTAAACCCGAAATCGATAGTTGATTAATTAATTAGTTGATTCCTCCTTTGTTACTACAAAAGGTGTGTTAAGTTCTTCGCTTTCTACAGTTTCTACAGTTTCTACTGATGAAGGCTCACTGAATAAAAGCCCTTGAGCATTCATTCTTTCTACGATAGAAGTTTTTACCTGTCCTGCTAATCCAAAAATATTAGATAGTGTAGAGATAGGTAAACTCATCAAATTTACTTCTTGTAAATCGATTACTTGAAATAAAGCAGCTAATTCAGCTCCTTTTAAAACGATGTCAGCATCTGGATTCCAGTAAACTGTGTTTTGTAATTTGTTTTGTTCAGACATAATGTATATATTTGCACTACAAAGATAGAATAAATATTTTAAATGAACAACTACGAAATAAAAGGACTTGAAAAAAAAGAAAAAGCTTCTCTTTATCTTGACTTAATTGAAAGAATTGCTCAAGAATCTTATTGTGTACGTTTACAAGTAGGAGCTTTAATTGAGAAAGATGGGAATATTATTTCTTTCGGCTACAATGGAACTGCGAAGGGTAGACCTAATGTATGCGAAATAGAGGTTGATGGTCAGTTAGTTAGCTTAGATGAAGTATTACATGCAGAATCTAACGCTATTACAAAAGCCTGTAAGAGTCCAATTAGTACTGAAGGTGCTACTTTGTATTGTACGCATTCTTGTTGTGTACATTGTGCTAAACTAATCGTTCAAAGTGGAATTAAAAGATTTATTTATATAGAAAGTTATAGGGATTCTTCAGGAGTTGATTTTCTTAAAGCCTGTGGAGTTCAAGTATTACAAGCAACAAACCAAAAATAAAAAATTATATGTCAACATTTAAACTAAGAGGCAGTCGAGTGTTACTTGATCAGCCTGACATCAAAGAACCAGTAATCGAATTAAGTCCAGAAGACAAAAAAACATTCGATGAAGAACAACTTAAAAAATTCACTCAAATTAAAGTATTTGCTGTAGGAAGTACAGTAGAAAACTTAAATGAAGGTGACTTTGTTTATGTATCTCCTTATTACTTGCAACAAGCTCAAGTTATTGAGATTGAAGGTGAGCCTAAATTATTAATTCGAGAACAGGATATCGACATTATTTGGTAATTATGCACAAAGAAGATTTATCTAGAAATGAATCAGATGAGTTAAAAACTCTACTTGATGGAATGAATATAGGTTATTCTCCTGAGCAGATAAATGTAGAATTAATCGAGTACATGATTGATGAAGTTCTTTATAACTTTAATTGTTCGAAAGTTAGATTAGTTATGAACTTTTTAGGCTGGGAATGGAAAAATAAAGAAGTAACTACTGAAATGGTAAAAAAGTCAGCAAAAAGATTACTTTATGAGGTTGTTAATCTCAGACTAAAAGATTTTAAAGAAGACTCTTCATTATTGGAACATAATATTAGCTCTGGAGGACTTACTGCAACTGTTACTTGGAATCAATCTAGAACAAAAGTTACACACTTAGATTTAAAATTCACTCTCGAAGAGTACACAGCAAGATTAGATAAAAATTTAGAATAAAAAACTATGAAACAATTTTATTATACACAAGTAACAAAAACACAACATGAAGACGAGGTCGACATGACTATTGAAACAGGTTATTCTTTTGATTTAGATTCTGTTCTTTTAACCTACCCTTCTGACAAGAAGTTGGTTATTATACTTAAACAGTCTGTAGACAAAATGACTCCTACAGACTATCAGTACAAAGTAGACCCTGTAACTAAACAAAAACACCCTGTAAAGGTTTCTAAGTTTGAAATTACAAGCGAACCTATTCTTATTGAGTTGACTGTATTGTCTGAAATTAACGAATTCTTTAAATTGACTGGAGGTCCTACATGGAAAGCGTAAAAAAAGGTAATATTGAAGACTTTATTAAATTCTTGGAAGCTCTTGAAAGCAAACTAGAAGATAAAAAAGAACCTGCTAAAGACAACTTTGATGACTTACCTCATGCTTTAGCTTTTAGTATCTCAGACTTAGTAGACACTAAAGTAGAAGAGTATCACGACTGTAAAGTTATTACTAGAACTTTTGAAACAGAAGATACTACTGTAACTATTAAAACAAGAGTAGCTAAAGTAGTTGAGCCTACAGAAGAAGAAATGTGGGATGAATCTATTAATTCTATCTTAAATGATTTAGACCAAGAAATTGCTTGGGCTGAAACACATAACAAGATGGAGTTACTAAAACTTCTTAATCGTAAGAGAGATTATATTGCTAGCAAACGCTAATTTAGAAAAAACCAATCAACAAAAAAGGGAGACTAATAATCTCCCTTTTTCTTTTTAATCTGCGTACACCTTATAGACATCCAGTATAGGTTGGACTATAGAATGCCGATGATTTTGTTTTAAAGTAATTATCTTAAATCCTTCAACTTGTTCTTCTACTCTTCGTAAGAAACTAAGACCACTATTCTTTTTATTGCGTAAATCTATTTGACTTACGTCTCCGCAAAGTACCATTTTAGAATTTTGTCCTAGGCGACCTAATAAAGCTTCCATTTGAGTATGAGTTAAGTTTTGGACTTCATCTGCTATAACAAAAGTATTAACAAAAGTAATACCTCTTATATAACTCATAGGAAGAATCTCAATGTTACCTTCAGCTATTTCTTTTTATATCTTTTCTTTGCCGTAAAGAGCGTAGAAGTTTTGATAGATAGGTTGTAGCCAAGGATCCATTTTTTCACTTATACCTCCAGGAAGAAAACCTAAGTCTTCTTCAGTTACTGTAGGTCTAGTAATAACTATCTTATCTACTTCTCTGTTGAATAATTGATCTAATGCAACATTAGTTGCAGTAAGCGTCTTTCCTGATCCTGCTGAACCTAAAAGAACAGTAATAGGATTATTTAAAATAACTCTTTTAGCTTCTTTTTGTTCTTCGTTTAAAGTAAGTTTAAAAGAAATAGGGCTTTTAGGTTTTCTTTTAGATTTAAAAATATCTTCTTTAGCAAGTTCCATAAAGTTAAATTATGGTATAATCTATTCTTTCACCCGCTGTAAAATAACTTACAACTTCAAACCATTCTTTATCAGGACATACATTACATCCTGCACTCCAACGATCTACAATAGATCCTAAACCTGCTCTATGTAAGTTAATACCAAATAGACCAGTTGTAGTAATTTCTTTATCTATATTAGAGTCTTTGTTTCCATCTCTATAAATTCTAAGAGCAAGTACTTGTTGAAAATAAGGAGCACCTAACCATAAAGACTTCCAATTTCCTGAAGTTTTAAACACATGAGAGTCTCTCATCTGTTGAGGAGCTACTGTAATAGCTGTTCCTGTAATACCTCCGTAAGTAATTGGATTTTGAACATAATACTTACCTGCTGTTGTCGAAGCTCTAAAAATTTTAGTAAGTTTTCCATTAGTAAACAAGCATCCAAAATCATCAAATGTATTTGTTAACTTTTCATCTGTTCTTACATAGACAATTCCTTTAGTAGGAACTCTAAACTTATTTGCTAAACAAGCTTTTCTTACGTAATTCTCAGCTGCATCATAAGTAAATTGTCCAATAACTCCGTCGGGGTTTAATTGGTAACCGTGTTTGTTTAAAAAATCTTGTATGTATTTCATAAAATTTGTAAAGTTTAAAGTTTAAGTAGTTTAGGCTTCTCTATATAATCTGTTAAAATGATAGTTAGGCCTTCTAAAGCCTCTATTTTTATTCCTGAGGGTAATTCCCTAGTATAGTCTGAAAGTTGATTAGAAGTCATTAAAATAGCATTAGGATAGACTCCTGTCCCTTCTTTACGGCTTTCTAAATAGAATTCATTAATTGAATGTAAAATATCCATAATTTAATTTCTTAGTTAAATAAATGATAAAACGAATAAACTGATTTAGAGTTCTTGTTATAAATGTCAAAAGATACTCCTGCATGACTAGGTCCAAAGTTATTCATTATCCACTTAGATGCTCCATACATAGAAAGAACGTTACGATATCTAAAGTGATAAGCGACTTGTTGACTTTCTGAGTGAAGGTCTCCTTTAATAACATGTATAGGATAATTAGTATCAATTTTATGATAATTGATATATTTCTCTAAGAAGTTTTCTGCTTTATGAGTTAGCTGAAGGGGAAGACCATGCTTAAGATCTTCTGAATCTTTTCCATGAGTGAGTATAATTGTGTGTAATCCATAGTTAATATGTTCTAAAAATTTAGTCATTAATTGTACTTTGATACCAGGGTACGCAGTTTCTAAATAAAGTCCAAGTGCTTGATTAGCAATGTATCCGTAATCTGAACTATGATTATCGTTTGTTTGCATTACTGCATGATATTGATTTGCAAATCCTGAACGCATAAGATTATCAAAGAAAAGTTTATGCTCAAACAAATAAGTATTAAAAGCTTCCTTGTTGTCCATATTTTGTGGAAGTTTGTGCCCACCTCTAGTAGTATAACCATTCCATCCATCCATAGAGTCTCCTAAATCACAAATATAAATATCTTCAAAAACTCCTACAAGGTGTACAGTTTCAAGAATCTTAGTATAAACTTGAGTTAGACGATCTCTAAAAACTTCTTTATTATAGACGTTATCATACATAGCGTCTGATTTAGTCATAGCTCCTATGTGTTTATCGCTTAAATAAACAAATAATGCTTTCTTGTTTGATTCTTGTTGTACTACTACGTAAGGAACAATATTATCTGTTATTAATACAGTAGAAAGGTCATTTAATAAGTCTTCATGCGTAAGTTCTCCTGTCTTTTTTTGAACAAACATAGCAGATACTAACCACCCATTTGATTTTTCTTTACTCCAATATTGAGAAAGTTTCCAAATAGATTCATCTACTTTGTGAATGTCAATAATTTCTTGAGGAGACCTGGGCTCATCAGAAAGTATAGAAGAAACTTCTAAAGTTCCTTTGTCTATATTTTCTTTATAAGAAGAGTCTTTGGTATTTTTTATGGTAGGTTTATAGACCATTTTAGGATGTCGAGTTCCCTTAGATACTCTTTTTAAATCTCTTACAGCTTTCGCTCTTTGTAAATCATTAAGTTCAAGCCTATAGTTAAAGCGATTAGCTATACTTAAAGCGGTTTCTTCTGTTTCAGGATTAAGAAGATAATGGCGAATAATTAGTTCTTTTGGAGACATGTTAGAAAAGTAGTCCTATTGTTATAAATGTGAAAGCAATACAAGTATATCGATAAATTTTAAGTAAATAATTTTTATCTTCAATAGCAGTATTTAGGCAAATCATTTCTTTTTTAGAGTCTTTTAGTTGAAGTTTAAGATTAGGAACAATACTATCCTTATACAAAGAAAGTTGGAGACTATCCAACTTTACTGTGTTTTTTAAGTATTGTAATCTTTCTCTAGCTGAAATTCCCTTAAGAAATTCGTTATTCAATTCCTTGATTGGTAAGCTGTCTAGACTTTGAGAGTAGCAACTTTGTGCCATCCAAAGGAGGCATAGTGTCAATAATAGTTTTAATCGTGTCATACTTCCACTTGGTTTTATAGTAAAGGGTTAGTTGTTGTTTCTTGAGCAAATCTAATGAATCTATTTTAAAAATCAAAACATTTGTTTTTTTTTCTAAAGAATCAAGATGGTTTAGAAGGATTTTAGAGCTTTTCTCCTCTTCAATAGAGGTTTTATTAACTGAACAGTATTTAATTGATATAATAGCGACTATAATCAATAATATAGTCCATACGTTAGTATAGACTTTAGTAGTTAAAAATTTTAAAATTATCATAGTTTTTATAAATGTTATACAGTTTTATGTTTATCTATTTTATTTAAGATGATTGTTAAAAGTTCATTTTTAATTAAGCCAGCTCTTTCTGCATTTTTAAGAGCAGACATAAGCTGAAATAGAATAAAAGGAGCACAAACTGTTTCGCTTAACCAAGAAGTACCTTGAAAACCTTTTTCTATCATTAATACCCCAGTAAGCATAAATATCCAAACAATAAGCGTTTGAAGTATTCTAACAGCTTTAAAAGTTTTAAATCCTTCAGTTTTAATTCCTCCCCATATACCAAAGAGTCCATCAATACTTATAACAGCTACTAAGGCTAGATATTGTTCTGCATTGTCTGCAGTTAAGTGCATAAAGTAGCTTCCAATAAAAGCAAAAAAAGTAGTTGTTAGGTAAAGTAAAGATGATGTTTTCATTGTAGAAATTTAAATTGTGTTATTACTCAGACAATAAGGTATTTGTAAATTTAATTTTTGGATTTAATACTTGCAATTTAGCAATATACATATCAGTTAATTCTACTAATATATTTGCCGTGAAATTAGTATCTTCTTGAGTATCCGTCATGATACTATTCATTGTTTCGTTATAAACAAACGATTGAATATAACCTTGTGGAACTTGTTCCCCATCTACATCTTTACTGCCTAAAAAAGCATTGTAATTTACAATTAATAATTGCACTTTAGTGCTTGTCTGTGTTTCGTTGCTTGTTGCTATGAAACTTGGTTTGTTTAATTTTATCATTTTTATATTTTTATGTTTTAAACTGTTTTATAATGAAAATGGTGGTTGTATTATTTCAAATTCAATTGGCTGCCCTAAAATTGGCAAAAGTGATTTGTCAAATGTTATGTAATAAAATTGAGGGTTATTCAATTCTGCAAAATTATAACCAACCCAATGCGTTGTTACATCTTCAGGAGATTTTGGAATGCCATAAAAAGCATCGCATTGCTTTTGTGCTGCAATGGTTTCTTGTTCGATTGTATATTTATATCCAGTTATCATACTACTAAGTATCTTTTGTTTGATTTGCTTCTAAGTCTTTTTAATAATGTCTGATAATTAATGTCATGTAATTGGGATAATTGCAATATGCTTTCATAAAAAATACCAGTATATAAATCAAGAACTTGTCGAGAAACTCCACTTGTTAGTCCTCTTGCAGCTTTTTCTTTATTTTTAGGTATTCCCTTTTGAATTACACTTAAATGTTTTTTTTGTTCTTCTGTCAATCCCCAGACTCTACCACTTTCTCTTAGTTTTCTACGATGTTCATCAGATAACTTTCTTCCTTTGTTTGATTCTGATATTTTTTGTCTATGTTCTTGGGTAAAAACTTGACCTATTATTCCATCTCCTCCATCTGTTAAATTACATAAAATACCAGTACCTAAATTTATTCTTCCATACAAGCTGATAAATTCTTTTTCTTTTTCTTTGGATTCATCAAACGTAATATTATCAAATATAATTTGAACTTTGTATTCAGTACGTGATACTATGCCTTTCCATATTTTGTTTCTATGAGCTTTAGCAGTAGATCTATAATAATGTTCATCGCTACCAATACCAATATAAAATGGTTCATTTTTATCAAGTCTAATATGTCTGTAAACGTATGCCATTATTTATATCCTTTAATAAACGCCATAATATGAATTTATGTTAGTTTCTATTCCTATACGATTAGTTTCTTGTGCAGTATTATAATAGACAATTTCTTGTAAACTGCATTTTATATAATAAGGTACAGCAACATATTGTCCAATAGAATTAATTGAATTTGCTAAAGTTGCAGTAGTAAAACTTGAAGGAATCAAATTGTTGTTTTTATAGATTTTCATGACACCACTTTCTCGTAATCCAGTTAAAAGTAGTCTATCTGTCGTTGTATCTGTAGCTGTGCTTTGATTATAACCACTAGAAGCTCCAATTGCCATTTGTATTCCATAAAAGTTATTTGAATATAATTGAAGTACGTACTGTGCACCCAATAATCCAGCCAATATATCTCCAGATGCACTTCTTTTCCCTACAAAAGTATTAAAGTTCTGACTTGCAGGAGTTATTGCAGTAATGGGCAAATAATCGTTTACACCATCAAATTTTATAGATGGTTTACTATTTAATAATAATATACTTCCCGCACTTACTATTTGCGGTTGATAAATAGCATTTGATTGTGTTGCATTATTTGCGTTACCACTTTGGTCATACCATGTTACAATAAATCCATTATCTGTTGCACCCGTGCCAACAAACGAAAGCAATGCAGCAGTGTCTAAGTCCCCAGCTGCGGTAAATCCAATATTTTGTTCGGTTAAATCTGTACGTCTTACCCGAATTGCATTACCACTATATGCAGTTCTTAATTTACGCAATGAATATGCTACTGTTGCACTTGGATATAAGTCCAACAAAGGTTGAATTTGTGTAGATTGAATAAAACTAAAAGGAAATAGCATATTAATAATTTAAACTATATGTTCCAAAATAAGTTGTTCCATCATAGAACAAAGTAATAATATCAGTTTTACCTACAGTTGTAGTAAGTGTTGGTGCTGTACCTCCTGACCATTTAACACTAGCAGGATAAGTAAGCGTATAACTGCCTGAACCCCCTTGTATAACTTCTAAAATATATGTACCAACTACTGCATTGCTAAAAGTTAAAGTTGTAGAAGCCGTTAATGTTAAATTCACAATATTACCCGAACTATATGGAATATTTACTGTTCCTCCTGCTCCTGCAATAGTTTGACTTGCCCCTGATAAATAACCCCAATTTGTTGCATCTCTATATGCTACGGCATTGTTGGTAGTATCGTAAACTACAAGTCCACTTGCAGGTGATGATATTGCATTCTTTTGAGCAGTTGTCATTCTTGGAGGCAAGAAACCTTGGGTAATGCTATCTGCTTGTAAAATTGCACTTGCTTGTACAGATGTTGTATTAAAGTACGCCCCACCTACAACTGATTCAATTGCTCTAAAATTAGGAGCAGATGTTAAAGTTGGATTTACATAAATTGCTCTTGTAACACCCACTGCACCTGAAGTTTGATTAATTGTTGAATAAAATCCATACCCTGTATAAGTATTACCATTTCCAGCACCATCAGGGGTAAAATATGTTGAAATAGAAAATTTTGTAATACTGGGAGTTTGTCCTTGAAGGGAACTACCGAAAATAATGATATTCCCTGTATTCCCGAATGTTGGAGCATTTACTTGTATAGTATCTTGTGCAGTTAGTTGACCCATTATTACGGGAGAATAAGCACTATTGTCAGCAGTTTTAAAATCAATTCCTGTTCCATTTCTGTATATTGCTGGAAAGGATGATGTTGTACCCCCTAATTGAAGTCTGCTAAAATCTGTACCAGCATTATTAGATAATTTCAATACTCCGTCTGATGGAGATGTTATTAAACTTTTAGCAGTAAATCCAAATGAAGTTGCTACAGATAAAGCACCTACTCTATCAACTTTGATTTGACTCACCCCACCAACTTGTAAATCGATTAAATTATGGGTTTGACCATTTAAGTTAGTTTCTGTTGCGTTTAAAAATATACCTGATAATGTCCCAGTTTGTGCTCCTGTATTATTTACAGTGTAGGCAATATTTGCGATGCGTGGATTTGTTGCACCTGCTGCCAATGCAATAGTTTGAGATAACGATAATAAACTTGCTGGTGAATTTGTTCCTACTCCTAAGCGTTTATTTGTATCATCCCAAAAAAATCTAGTAGCATCACTTGAAAATGCACTACCATCGGAAAATTGAATCGCTCCTGCAACTCCACTTGGACTTGCTGAAATACTTAAATTTCCACTACCAAGTAAAGAATTACCATTGACGGTTTTAATATTAGTTCCTGAAACAAGTGTATCTTGTACCGCTATGTTTCCGCTACCTAAAATTGAAGTAGAATTGACGGTTTTAATGTTAGTTCCACTTACAAGAGCATCCTGTTTTGCATTCCAAGTAGCAGCACTTGCTATCTTAGCATCTGCAATAGCTACGCCATTCCAAGTTGCCCCTGTTATTGAGCCAGGGTAGTCAAATGTATTAGTTGACCAACTAACATTAGATGGAGCTTGTTCATGTCGCTCCCATGATCCTGCAGCAATACTATTTGAAAGTAATGTTATTTCAGTAAATCCACCAGCAGGAACCGAAGCAATTGGTGTTCCGGAATTATTATTTACAGTAATTGCTCCACTACTCTGGTTATTGTTAAAGTAAAAAGGTGTGCCATTTTCTAGTGTGGTAGCATCTGGCAACTTAAATGTTTGACCTCCACTACCAGTAACTAAATAGTTTGGTGTAGAATCTACAGTTAAAACAATTTGTGTTCCACTTGCAGCAACACTTGTAAAGCCTTCTACTACTCTGTTAGCATTTACTTTGTTTGTAAAGTTTACTTTAGTTGATGATACTTGTATAGGTAAGTCATTACCTAACCCATCGC
>Ga0114958_10001021_pt1 | contig 22758 bp, 23 predicted proteins | sample C_130208_EF_Meta_FD_89577 | JGI IMG/M metagenome (GOLD analysis project Ga0114958, IMG submission 89577) | Freshwater microbial communities from Lake Croche, Canada to study carbon cycling - C_130208_EF_MetaG | ecosystem: Environmental > Aquatic > Freshwater > Lake | place: Lake Croche, Canada... | reverse complement strand
GTTCGATGCATGCGCGGTGATAGTGGTCAGCATCGTATAGCCATCGGGGGCGGCCTTGGCAGCCTGATCCACGCCGATAATCGAATTGGCGCCTGGCTTGTTTTCGATGATGATTGTTTGTCCAAGGATGGTGGCCATACGACTGGTGACCAGACGAGTGACGTTGTCTGTGTAACCTCCGGGGGTGTATGGCACGATCCATTTGATCGATTTTGTCGGATAGGTCTGTGCAAAACCGATACCTGAAGTCAGCGACAGAACAAAAGCCACCAATACATATTTAATATTTTTCATGGACAGCCCTTAGGCTCTAGAGTGTTACCCATAAGGTTAACCGCGAAATCTCTCAATAAATGACTAAACGTATTAGGTAGAACCCTTGTATGCGGCTGTAGCCGTTGCGGTTGCGCGCGTCTCGCTTTACGATGCAATTAGATTATTCAAACCATGAGAGACGAAGATGACTGACCGTCGTGAATTTTTATTATCAACGGCTGCCTTGGCTGCGACTGCACTTGCACCGGGCTTGGCTCAGGCAGCGACGTTTCCGACGCGTCCGATCAAATATATATGCCCCTGGCCCCCCGGCGGGGCAACTGATGTTGTGATGCGTGTGCTCGCCGAGAGTGCGTCAAAGGTGCTTGGTGTGAACGTCATTATTGAAAGCAAGCCTGGCGCGGCAGGCGTGCTTGGTGGTGCTGAATTGGTCAACGCCAAGCCTGATGGCTACACCTTGGCGCAATTGCCCATTTCGGTGTTTCGCGTGCCACACATGTCAAAAACAACGTTTGACACGGCCAAAGACTTTACTTGGATTATCTGCTTAACCGGGTACACGTTTGGTTTAGTTGTGCCAATTGACTCGCCGATTCAGTCGATTAAGGATTTAGTCGCTTGGGCCAAGCTTAACCCCAATAAATTCACGTACGGTAGCCCCGGAACCGGTTCAAGCCCGCACTTGGCGATCGAAGAGTTTGCTCAACAAGCCGGTATCGAACTGTCGCATATTCCTTTTAAAGGTAGTGCACAAACGCTTCAGGCAGTCATGGGCGGTCACACGATGGGTATGAGCGATTCAACGGGTTGGGGGCAAATGGTTGATGCCGGAAAACTGCGCTTGCTGGCAACGTATGGAAGCAAGCGCACGACCCGTTGGCCAACAGTGGCCACATTGAATCAACTTGGGTATGACACGGTGGCAGACTCACCCTACGGTGTCTGTGGCCCGAAAAATATGGATCCGGCAGTAGTCAAAATATTGCATGATGCTTTTCAAAAGACCTTGACCGATCCAGCGGTCGTTGCAATATTTGCCCAGTTTGATCAACCCATTATCGAAATGAACACTGAGCAATACACCCAGTACGCCATGAAAACTTACGCTGCAGAACGTAAGACAATTGAACGCTTAGGATTGTTGAACAAAGACTAAGTGCCAAGCGCTTCGAGTTGCGGGTGCGAGCCATCGAGTAGCTTGTGGGTGGCAAGCACCATCTTGCTGACCGCTTTGCGGCTGATCTTGCCCTGAGGATTGCGTGGCAACGCTTGAACCGAAACGTACAGGCGTGGGCGTTTATGGCGCGACATGCCTTGCAGCAGGGCCTCGCAGTGTTCTTGCCACTGACCCTGTGTGCCCTCAGCCACCGCCACAATAATTTCGCCCCAGTAATCTGACGCGAGAGAAGTCACACAGATCTGTGCGCATAAAGTGTTAGCAGCGAGTTGAACTTCAATCTCATCGGGGTTGACGCGATAGCCTCCTGTTTTAATGACATCGGCAATACGGCCCGTCAAAATCACGCGGCCTGCCTGATCGACATAGCCCAAGTCGCCGGTGTGATGCCAGCCTTCAGGTTCGTGCGGTCTAAAACCATTGCTGTCTATTAGGCCTGAAGACATGTGTGGCGAACGCAATAAAATTTCGCCATCACTGCGCTCTTCGTTTTGAGACGTGAGCGCGTCGGGTGCCTCGATTTTAATTTCAACACCCGGTGCTGGCCAGCCTACACAGGCACCCGCCGGTACTTGAGCCTGTGAAAAATAGTAGTGGGTGTCTTGTGGGCCTAAAACCGTGATTGGGTTGACGCACTCAGACTTACCAAACGTGATGCGTACTTTGGGGCCAAACATGGCGTGTGCTCGCTTGTAAAGCGCGGGGGTCAGTGGTTGTGTACCGGTAAAGATACACCGCACGTGCTCGTAGCGTTTGCCGGCCAGCGCAGAGGTAATTTTGGCTAGCACCGTTGGTGGCGCAAAAATTGCATCAAGCGAATCGTTACCCAGTAAGGGGGCGATTTTTTCGATATTCACGCCGTCATGCAGGATGATCGTGGCGCCATGATCCAACCAGGCAAACGCCAGCAATGAAGCACCGTGCACAAAGGGCGTCATCAGTAAGATTGTGACGCCGGGTTCGGGTACGAAGGGCAGGGTGGCTTTAAGTAATTGCTCGCCCAGCCAACGCGCCCCGTTGGTGTAAACAACCCCTTTAGGTTTACCCGTGGTGCCTGAGGTAAAAAGAACGCGTGCTGATTGATTAAAGGCGACTGGGGCAAGCGTTTGCATGGCTGTGTCGGGCAGCGAAGGCTCGGCAGCGATACTTTCTGCTGGCAATATGTTGAACCCTGCATCTGTCAGCTCAGCCGTTCGTTTTTCGAGGGTCAGGATCGTGTTGAATTTTGCAAGCTCGGCACACCATTGAATTTCATCTAGGGTATACCCCCAACTGAGCGGGATTTCAGTAGCGCCGGCAAGCCGAATACCATACGATGCCCAGACTGCGTCGATTGAATTGGGAAGCAGCGACGCAACTGCTTGGCCTGGTTGCAAGCCGTTTTGAAGCAGGCGTCGCGCTAAAGTATGCGCACGCTTGTTCAACTCGTCGTAGGTGAGTCGGTTGTTTTGGCCATCAAGTGCCGCCAGTTGGGTGCCGAAACGCTTGGCTAGGTTGTTAAGCGAGTCTGACCAGGCAATTGGTAAACTGTCGGCTTGATTTGTGGTGTTGCGCGTGTAGTTGGTCATGCGAGTCGTTTCATGTTTCATCAGTGGAGAAGTGTAATGCAGCGCTCAGGCCGTCAAGAGTAAATCCAACAATTGACCGTTTGATTGGTTGAGTCATGGTTTTGTGACGATTAAAATTGAGCACTTAAAAAGCGGTTTTTTAAAGTGCGTTTTAATTCAATGCGTTTGAACACAGCTGAAATTCTTAAGTCCATAAGGTGCACTTTTATGAAAAAAAATATGCAGTCCGCTTGTAATCAATCACCTGCGTCCAACCAAACAACAAGCCAACAGCGACGCACTTTGTTGAACGCTTTAGGGGTTTCGCTCGCCGCCTCTGGTGTCGGTCTGCCGTTAGGCGCACTGGCGCAGGCCGCTTATCCCTCTAGGGCAATCAAAATGATGATCCCTTGGCCACCAGGGCAGGCCACCGACTTGGTTGGCCGCTCGCTCGCCATGGGTTTATCTCGTATTTTGGGTCAAAGCGTCGTTGCCGAAAACAAAGCCGGCGCGGGTGGCATGATTGGCACCGACGTTGTCGCCAAGGCCGCACCCGATGGCTACACCTTGCTGGCGGCTTCAAGTGGCCCCATTACGGTGAGCCCCTTGTTGCAAACAACCCCATACAACACTGATAAAGATCTGACCTTTATCGCGATGGCGGGTTTATCGCCTTATTTGTTGGTGACTGCTCCTGACTTTCCTGTCAAAGATGCTGCAGAGTTCGTGGCCTTGGTGAAAGCCAATCCTGGCAAATACACCTTTGCTTCGTCGGGTACGGGTGCGACTGCACACCTGATTTGCGAAGCTTTTAACGCCAGAGCGGGTTTAAAAGCGGTGCATGTTCCTTATAAGGGCTCATCGCCTGCTTTAACCGATGTGATGGCGGGTCGGGTCAGCTATTGTATTGAGACTGCTGCGGGCACTATGCCTTTTGTGCGTGATGGGCGTTTGAAAGCGCTGGGTGTTTCATTGCTCAAAGGCAGTGACGTGACGCCCGGGATCCCGCCACTTGCGACGGCGGCGAATGTACCGGGCTTCAACTTAGGTGCATGGGTGGGGTTGGTTGCGCCGGGTGGCTTACCTCAAGACTTGCGTGAGCGCTTGGCTAAAGCCGTGCAAGAGATCATGCAAGCGCCCGACACAAAAGAACTTTATAACCGCATCGCAGTTGAAATTGATTTCAAAACCGGCGCTGAATTTGCCAAATATTTGAGCGAGACCACGGCGCAGTTTGCTGAGGTGATTAAGACGAATAATATTAAGATCGACACCTGAGACCAAAAGCGGGAGTAAGGTGGCGACTGCTGAGGTCATTTCAAGAAAAAGCATTAAGAAAGAAACCAGAGCTGCGTTCTTCTGGCGGGTGCAAATAAAATTTTCAAAAACTGGAGACACAACATGAAGATATTTAAAAAATTAGCCACAGCGGCAGCACTTTCGGCCAGCTTGCTGGTCGCACCGCAGGCATATGCTGCACCCGATGTAAAAATCGGCGTGACCTTCCCACTTTCAGGAAATTCTGGCAACGCGGGTAAGTCTGCGGTCGCCGCGATCGAAGTCGCTGCCGAGATTATTAACAAGCCGCATCCGGGCCTCGAGAGCTTGCCTTTAGGTGCTGGCGTTGGTTTGCCCAATTTGGGTGGTGCAAAAATCAAATTGGTGATTGCTGATCACCAGGGAAGCCCCAGCGAAGGCCAGGCTCAGACCTTGCGTTTAATTACGCAAGAAAAGGTTGCTGGCATGGTTGGTGCCTATCAGTCAGCCGTTGCATTGACAGCCACCGCCATTGCTGAGCGTTATGGTGTTCCATTTATTGTGGGTGATGGCGTTGCCGCCAATATCACTGAGCGTGGTTTTAAGTGGACCTTCAGAACGACCCCAATCGCAAGCGATTTTGCAAATGCCTACATGGAGTTTTTGGGCGAGCTGAAAAAAGCAGGGCACCCAGGCGACAAGGTTGCAATTGTGTTTGAAAATACTGACTACGGTGTGTCAGTGTCAGGCACGATACGCGAGATTGCAAAAAAGCGTGGTGTGAATATAGTTGCTGATATTGCTTACAGTGCGAATGGCGCTGATGTGTCTGCGCAAGTTCTGCAACTCAAAGAGAAAAAGCCCGACGCGATTATCTTTATTTCGTACACTTCGGACGCAATCCTGTACATGAAGACGCTCAAGAGCTTAGATTACCGGCCACAGTTGATCATTGGCGATAACTCAGGGTTTTCTGATCCAGCGTTTATTAAAGCTGTAGGCGAGTTAGCCGAGGGTGCGATCAATCGTAGTGCCTGGAGCATTGGCGCAAAAGACAGCGTAACGTGGCGTATCAATGAGCTGTTTAAAGCGAAAACCGGTCAGGATATGGACGATACGAGTGGCCGCGACATGCAAGCTTTTTTCGTCCTGGCCGAGGCGATTAACCGTGCCGGCTCAACCAAACCCGAGGCGATTCAGACGGCCCTGCAAAAAACTGATCTGAAGGCGAACCAGTTAATGATGGGCTACAACGGCGTGAAATTTGATGCGAAAGGTCAAAACGTGTTGGCCTCAGCGTATTTGATTCAGCTGATTAATAGCCAATATGTATCGATTTGGCCAGCGACCGCAGCCGAAAAACCTTTGGTTTATCCTTTCAAAGGCTGGAAATAAATCCTGTCCGATTGGTTTAATTTTTTACGAAGGTTCAGGCAAATGGTGTTGATGCAAGTAATCGTGGCCGGCCTGTTGATCGGGGCGGTCTACGCTCTGTTTTCTTCGGGCTTGACGCTAGTGTGGGGCATGATGAACGTCATTAACTTCGCCCATGGCGAGTTTGTGATGCTGGGCATGTACGTCAGTTTCTGGGCGTTTACTCTACTGCACTTTGGTGTGGCTAGTTTTAGTTTGGCAGCGGCCGTGATGCTCTTTATTCTGGGGGTCTTGGTCTATATATGCCTGATTAAACGCGTCATGCGAGGCCCAATGCTGGCCCAAATCCTCTCAACCTTCGGGCTTGTGCTTGTGCTGCGCTACTCGGCTTTTTGGGCTTTCGGCTCAACTTTTGTGAGCCTGCCCGAAGACATCCTTGGCCCAAGCCTGAATGTTGGTGGGATCTTGCTCAGTGCGCCTAAGCTCGTCGCGGGTTGCGTGGCTTTGGCCATCACGATTGGCATGCACTTATTGCTCACACGCACGATGCTAGGCAGTCAAATTTTGGCGGTCGCCGAAAATCGTAATGCGGCGATGCTCATGGGTATTCGTCCTGATCGCATGCAGGCGATTGCCTGGGGTTTATCGGGCGCCAGTGCAGGTATTGCGGGCGCGCTGATTGCAACTTTTTTTCCGATCTCCGCAACAGTCGGTGAATCGCTGGGGTTAATCGCGTTTGTGGTGGTGACGTTTGGCGGCTTTGGCAGCGTGCCGGGTGCGATGCTAGCTGGATTAATCATCGGCCTGATTGAGTCGTTATCGGCCTTTTACTTTGGGCCGATTTATCAAGACGTGTTTGTCTATGCACTCTTTGTATTAGTACTTTGGATTCGCCCTCGCGGACTAATGGGGAAAGCATGATGATGCGTCGCAGCGGCTGGATTGCTCTTGCCCTAGTTCTAGTTTTGTTTCCACTAAGTTTCGATAATCCCTACTACGAACAACTTGGTTCATTGGTTCTGCTTGCAGCGATTTCTGCGTCGGCTTGGAATTTGATTGGCGGATATGCGGGTCAGGTGTCGGTGGGTAACGCGGTGTTTTTTGGCGCGGGCGCTTATATGCCTTTGCTGTTTTACAAGCTCTGGGAGGTCAGCCCACTGTATGGTTTCCCGGCGGGTATTGCCGTTAGCGTGGCGATTGCCATCGTGATCGGGATTCCGACTTTTCGCTTGAGCGGTCACTATTTCAGCATGGCGACGATTGCGGTGGCTGAGTTGATTCGAATTGTGGTCAGCAACTGGGATTTTGTGGGCGCCTCAATCGGCTTGACCGGGCCCGCCGTGGCGCGTGACTGGACTGATTTAGTGTTTCGCAGTTCGATCCCTTATTACTACATGTTCTTGACAGTGCTCACAGTATTACTCGTGATGACCTACTGTATTGAGCGCAGCCGCTTTGGCTATTATTTACGGGCGCTTCGCTCGGGTGAGCGCGCTGCCCGCAGTTTGGGCGTGCCAGTCAGTCGGTGCAAGCTGTATATCTTTATCTTGAGCGCGGTGTTCACTTCACTTGCGGGTTCTCTGTATGCCATTAAATTCGGCTTTGCTGATCCAGCAAGCGGCTTTGGTATTTTGGTGTCGGTCAATATGGTGATTGTGGCTGCCTTGGGTGGTGCAGGTCGCCTGCTCGGGCCCTTACTGGGGGCAGTGATCTTGATCCCTTTGCAGTCTGAAACTAACACGCTGTTCGGTGGCGGCGGCACGGGCTTCACTTACATCTTATATGGTGGGATCATCATGTTGATCGCTCGTTTTGAACCGGGTGGTTTATTGGAGCTGTGGGAACGGATTCGCGACCGACGTGCTTCTCGTCGTGCGGTGGCGCTCAAAGAAGCGCTTGCTGCTTCCTTGCCTAATTCTCAGGCAGGGCGCTGATATGTTGCTTCAGGCGGAAGATATTGGCATGTACTTTGGTGGATTTCGTGCGGTAGACGGGGCCTCACTCACCATTAATCAAGGCGAAATTATCGGGTTGATCGGACCAAACGGTGCCGGAAAATCAACCTTTTTTAATTGTCTGGTCGGTGATTTAAAGCCCTCAAAAGGTCGTGTGCTGTTCGATGGGCATGATGTCACGAATGCCTCACCCGAAGAACACGCCAAACTTGGTATCGGACGCACGTTTCAATTACCTGCGACTTTTGAAGAGTTAACCATTCTTGAAAATGTCATGGTGGGTGCGTTTTTGCGACATCCGCGCGTTAAAGATGCGCGTGAAAGTGCGCAGCGCGTGCTTGATTTAACTGGGCTGACGGCGCTTGCGGATCAGAAGGCAAAGAGTCTGGGTACGCCTGGGCGAAAGCGCCTAGAGATTGCCCGGGTGTTAGCCACTGAGCCTAAGCTGATGCTGCTGGATGAGGCGTTGGCTGGTTTGACACCCTCTGAGGTGCAACTGGCGATTGAATTGGTGCGTCAGATTCACCAGTCGGGCATCACACTTGTGATCGTTGAGCACATCATGGAGGTCATCTTGTCCCTCACGGATCGGGTGCTGGTATTTAATCAAGGTAAGGTCATTGCAAGTGGCGCACCGACCGACGTCGTGAATGATCCCGCGGTGATTGAGGCGTATCTTGGTCGCTCGCTTAATAAAAAACGTGAACAAAATACATGAACGTTAAAAGCCCTCAGTTAACGGTCGAGCATCTTGAGGTGCGCTACGGGGATCTGGTCGGGATCGCTGATGTTTCGATCGAGGTGCCAGCTGGGTCGATCGTGGCCTTACTTGGCTCGAACGGTGCTGGCAAAACGACCACGCTGAATGCAATCGCGGGGCTTGTGCCATCTAGCGCTGGCTCGATCCACTGGGGCGATGAGAGCATTGTAGGTGAGCCAGCTTACGCCGTCGTGCGTAAAGGGATTGCCTTGTCCCCCGAGGGGTGGCATTTGTTTACTCAGCAAACAGTCGAGCAAAATCTGATGCTTGGCACGACGCCTCTGGTCAATAAGAAAGCCATTCCCGACTTGCTTGAGAAAGTTTTCGAGTTTTTCCCGCGTTTAAAAGAACGACGTAAGCAACGCGCGGGTACCCTCTCGGGTGGAGAGCGCCAGATGTTGGCGGTGGGTCGCGCGCTGATGAGTGCGCCTAAAATTCTATTGCTCGACGAACCCAGTCTTGGTTTGGCGCCGGCGATCGTCGAAACACTGTACGAGACCTTGGCACGCTTGCATCGTGCTGGCTTGACGCTACTGATTGCCGAGCAATCGGTACAGCTCGCGCTTGAGGTGGCAGACTATGCCTACGTGCTTCAAACCGGAAAATCCGTGCTCGAAGGCACGGCCCAGGCGCTTGCAACAGACCCCCAGGTGCGTAAGATTTATTTAGGCTTGACCGACGCCACTTAAGTGTGTGCGTGAAGCTTTACTGAACGCCTGCCGTCTGCTGGCCGATCATGGGCAGCAGCATGGCAAGCACACAGGTGTTGGGAAAGGTGCTTTTTATTTGATATTGCACTGCAGCATAGCGGGCGTTCGAGCGTATTTTTTTGTTGCTCTGGTCGGCCTCATTTAATTAGATATTCTTGAGCGCACTTTAGACAAAGAATCCCCTTATCCACGAAAGGATATTGACGTTTCCACGCGACGGCACAATACAGATAGAATAGAATGGATTACCTAATGTACCAACAAGGTTCACAATAAATGAACGGGGATGCGAGATGATGGAAATGCGTTTTGAAACACCCAAAACAGCAGAAGCGGCTTCGGCGCTGATTGCTGCTACAGCAGGCTTGTCAAAAATTTTCTCAGGCGGTACCGACCTGATGGTTCATATGCGGTCGGGCAATATCAAGCCTGAACTGGTGCTTGATATTAAAAGCATCGCCGAAATGAATGTGATCGCGGTTGAAAACGGTGGTTATCGTGTGGGTGCTGCGGTCAACTGTATGCAACTGCTCGAGAACACAGCCTTCGCCGCAATGTGGCCTGGCGTAATCGACGGTGCAAACCTTGTGGGTTCGATCCAAGTGCGCGGCCGTGCAACCTTAGGTGGCAATCTGTGCAATGCGTCCCCAGGTGCCGATACCGTCCCCGCCATGATCGCCGCAGGCGCAATCGCCAGCATCGTTGGCCCTAATGGCCGTCGTGAAGTCCCCGTTGAACAGATTCCTGCAGGCCCAGGCAAAACATCACTTGCTAAGGGTGAGTTGATTGTGTCGTTTTTCTTGCCAGAGCGCGCCCCTCATTCCGGTGATGCATATCTGCGTTTCACACCCCGTACCGAAATGGACATTGCAGTCGTGGGTGTTGGCTTGAGTCTGACACTTGACGACAATGGTGTATGCACGCACGCACGTGTCAGTCTTGGCGCCGTAGCGGATCGTGCTTTGTTGGTGCCTGAAGCTGCCGCCGCATTGATTGGCACGACAGTCGACGCAGTCGCCTTGGCTAACTTGGCCGCTGCAGCAAGCGCCGCAGCACGGCCCATCGACGACAAGCGCGGCACAAAAGCATTTCGAATCAAAGTAGCAGGTGTGCTCGCCAGACGCGCAGCAGAAAAAGCGCTCGCCAGGGCGAAGGGGAACAACTAAATGTCAAAGCATCACGTCACAACAGTTATTAATGGTGATCCGGTCGAGTTTTTGTGTCAGCCGAACACCTCTTTACTCGATGTCTTGCGCAACGAGTTAAACATGACCGGCACAAAAGAGGGCTGTGGCACGGGCGATTGCGGCTCGTGTAGCGTCACTCTGGATGGCCGTTTGGTGTGCTCATGTCTTGTCTTAGGCGTCGAGGCTCAAGGCAAAGAGATTCAAACCATTGAAGGCATGGCCAACGGCGAAACCTTGCATGTTTTGCAGCGCAAATTTCTTGAGCATGCTGCTTTGCAGTGCGGCATCTGCACGCCGGGGTTTCTAATCGCCGCGCGCTCTTTGCTAGAGCGCAACAACAATCCAACTGAAGAAGAAGTGCGTTTTTGGTTGGCGGGTAATCTGTGCCGCTGCACAGGCTACAACAACATCATCACCGCGGTTCTTGAAGCCGCGCGCGAAATGCGAGGAGCCTAATCATGTTGACGAACACTAAAGATATCCAGCAGGTCATGAAAGTTGTGGGCACAAGCCCAGTGCGTCCAGACGGTGTGCCAAAGGTCACTGGTCAGGCACAGTACGGTGCAGATTATTCGTTACCCGGTATGTTGTGGGCGAAGATTTTGCGCTCACCACATGCGCATGCACGGATCCTGTCAGTTGACACCTCTAAGGCGCTGGCCCTGCCAGGAGTCAAAGGTATCATTTTGGGTTCTGATTTTCCAGAGCATCCGTTCGATTACGTTGGCCCAGAGCGCGTCGCGCAAAACTATTGGCACATGACGCGTAACATCATGGCACGCGAAAAAGCGCTGTTTGAAGGTCACGCAATTGCAGCCGTCGCAGCAACGACTGCAGCCATCGCTGCTGAAGCAGTGAGCTTAATTGAAGTTCAGTACGAAGTCTTGCCCCATTGCATTGATGTTGAAGACGCGATGAAGCCAGACGCCCCTTTGCTTTTTGAAGACATGATTACGCGCGGCGTTGAGCCAGCGCCAACCAAGCCTTCAAATATTTCTAAGCGTTTAGAGTTCAGCACTGGCGATATCGCAGCGGGCTTTGCCTCAGCCGATGAAGTCGTTGAGATGAGCTTTAAAACTGCAGCGGTGCATCAGGGCTACATCGAGCCACATTCGTGTTTGGCGCGCTATGGCGCTGACGGCCAGTGCGAATTGTGGTCTGCCAGCCAGGGTCACTTTGTGGTGCGTGCGTACACTGCAAAATTGGTCGGTATGGAAATCGGCAATCTGTTGGTTCATCCTGCCGAAATTGGTGGTGGCTTTGGCGGTAAAACTGTCGTCTATGTTGAACCCATGGCCGTTTTGCTCTCACGCAAAACAGGTCTCCCTGTCAAAATCATGATGGGTCGCGAAGACGTATTTAAGTCGACTGGCCCAACGTCAGGTTCATCGATGACGGTCAAGATCGGTGTCAAAAAAGACGGTACCATCGTTGCCGCCGAAGGCTTGTTCAAGTTTCAAGCCGGTGCTTTCCCCGGCTCGCCTGTGATGAACGCCACCATGTGCGCGTTTGCACCCTACATCATCCCCAACGTTAAATCGGTGGGTTTCGATGTAGTCAGTAACCGTCCTAAATCTGCTGCCTATCGCGCGCCAGGTTCGCCAATTTCGGCTTTCGCCGTCGAAAGCGTGTTGGATGTCTTAGCCAAAAAGATTGGTATGGACCCGCTCAAGATGCGTTTGAAAAACGCAGTGAAAGCTGGTTCGCCAACAGCTTGGGGTCCTAAGCACTCGCACGATGGCTATGCTGAAACGATTCAGGCGCTGCTTGACCATCCTCAATACAACAAACCTTTGGGCAAAAACCAAGGGCGTGGTGTGGCGTCAGGTTTTTGGTTCAACGGTGGTGGCGAATCAACAGCTTCGGTGCACATCAACGAAGACGGTACTGTGGTGATTGCAACAGGCAGTATGGACGTCGGTGGTTCACGCGCTTCGATGGCCTTGATGGCTGCCGAGACTCTGGGCGTGCCCTACGAGTCGGTGCGCTCAACGGTTGCTGACACAGCTTCGATTGGTTACAACCATGTCACGGGCGGTTCGCGTGTGACCTATGCAACAGGTATTGCAGTCGTTGAAGCCTGCAACAAAGTCATCGAAGACTTGCGTCTGCGTGCCTCATTGATGTGGGATACCGACATCAAAAACGTCGTCTGGTCTGATGGTTATGCCAAGCCAGTTGACCCGAGCGTGGGCAATTTTGAACCGTTGTCTTTGAAAGCGATTGCTGCCAAACGTGGTGTAACAGGCGGCCCGATTGGTTACGAAGCGTCGACCAACGCAGGTGGCCAGGCTCCAGGCTTTTCGACACAGTTTGTAGATGTTGAGGTTGATCCTGAAACGGGTCATGTCAAGATTCTGCAGTTTGTGGCGGCGCAGGACGTGGGTCGCGCCATTCACCGTGATTATTGTGCGGGCCAGATCGTTGGTGGTGTGGTGCAAGGTATCGGTTGGGCCTTGAACGAAGAATACATCTACGACAGTAAGGGTCGCCTTTCAAACGCGGGTTTCTTAGACTACCGTATCCCGGTCGCCTCAGACTTGCCAATGATCGAGGCTATCTTGGTCGAGGTGCCTAATCCAAGCCATCCGTTTGGTGTGAAAGGTGTGGGCGAAGCCAATATTGTTCCTCCTATGGCAGCGATTGCCAACGCAATCGAGAATGCCGTCGGTCGCAGAATGACTGAGCTGCCGATGTCGCCACCCAGAGTGTTGGCCGCGATTGATGCAGGCTGAAGTCGCAACCACTCCTGTTAAAGCCGTCAAGGTGACTTTCACCGCCGGCTTTAGCAGGCGTTATACCGATAGCATCAGAGAGTTCGAAGTGCAGGCAAAAAACATTCGTGGCGTGATTCGCGCCATGAATGAATTATTTCCCGGCTTAGGCGAGACACTCGAAGAAGAAACCTCAATCGCAATTGATGGTGTGATTCATGAGGTGGATTACACACAGGCTGTTAAGCCTGGCTCTGAGGTATTTTTTATACCAAGAATAGAAGGCGGTTAGTTGATCATGAAGCATTTCGCTGGTGCGAGATCGTTTAAAAATGTCACGCTTCAAACAGCACTTGCTGCGATAAGCGTGATTTTTTTTATGGTGATGGGTTTAACGAACAGTGTGTATGCGCAAGCACGCGACGCCTCTCACTATCCCGAGCGCCCAATCAAAATTGTGGTCGGCTTTGTGCCAGGTGGGCCAACTGATCTCTACGCGCGGGTTGCAGCGCGTGGTTTGTCTGACGCGCTTGGTCAACAAGTCGTGGTCGAGAACAAGCCCGGTGCAAGTGGGGCAATCGCTGCTGTTGCGGTAGCCGGCGCGGCTGCTGACGGCTATACATTGCTTGCGCATGTCGTGTCTGACATCATTACGCCGCTTGCGAATAAAAAAGTTGGCTACAACCTTGAGCGCGATTTCACGGCGATTGGTTTGATTGCAAGTGCCCCGAATGTTTTGGTGGTGCATCCTTCGATCCCTGCAAATTCGGTGCAAGAGTTGATTGCGTACGCCAAGAAAAATCCAAATACCTTGAATTACGGTTCGGCTGGTGTGGGTACGGTGAGTCACCTTGCCGGTGCCTTGCTTGAAGCCGAGGCGCAGACACCGCTTGCGCATATTCAATACAAAGGGACCAACGGTGCGCAGCTAGATTTGTTAGCCGGTCGGATCACAGTGATGTTTGATAACTTGGGCAATGGTTTAAGCAACGCGCAGGCGGGTAAGCTCAAAGCCCTGGCGGTCACCTCGGCCGAGCCTTGGCCCGCGGCTGCATCGATTCCGACGATGGTGCAAAGCGGTTTTCCGGGCTCGACGATTTTGTCAGTTTTTGGTTTGGTAGCGCCTGTTGGTACGCCGCCCGCTGTGGTCAGTAAACTCTCGGCTGCATTGAGCCAAGGGCTTGGTAATGAAGCCTATCGTAAAAGCATTATTGATTCGGGCGCTCAACCTGGTGAGTTAGCCGCTGAGGCCTACGCCAAATACATCGCTGCTGAGTCGCGTCGCTGGGAGGGCTTCTTGGCGAAGCACCCAGAGATCATGAAGCAAGAATAATTCACGCGTTCAGTGTCAAAGGTAAGCGCTCAATACTGAAGAGGCGTCGACCGCCAAACGTCGATCTTTAAGCGTTCGTGTGCTTCGCACTGGTCAATCACCCAAGCTGATTGAATAACCTCTATAACGATCGGCGCGCCTCATCTAAATAGCCGTGATTGATATAAGACTTTGCTTCTGTATCCGCGCGCTTCGGGATCGCTCTTAATAAGGCGCTGATATCGATTAAGGTCTGAATCGATTCTGGATTTGCCTGGGCATCCCTCGGAAAAATCTCGGCTGCCGTGTATTCATCCCAAGCGCGATCCGCATACTCAGCAGTGATGCCGGTTTCGAGCATGGCGATGGTTCGGCAACCTTCTTTGTTGGCATAAAACCATTCGTGTGCGCGAATGAAGGCGCGCATAAAGCGAATGACAGTGTCATGATTCGCACGTGCCCAGCGACCATCGATATTGAGTGAAGTGAACTGAAACCACGGAAACTCATCGCGTGGTTCGCACAGCGAATGAAACCCTTGATCAAGTGCGATATAGTTTAAGGGCGCGCCTTGTAAGCCCGCATCGATCTCACCACTTTGTAGCTTCTCCCAGCGGGCCAGAATAGGGCCGCACGCTACGATCTTATAATCTTGTGGATAGTGCAAACCGTGCGCGTCCATCAGCTTCATCACAAGCGAAGAGCTGCCTGCGTCAATCGACGACACTCCAATTGTGCGCCCCTTTAAATCTGCAAACGATTTAACATCTTTAGCAGAGATCATTGAAAAAGGTAGACGATTCACGTTGCCACCGATGATTTCAAGATGACCGCCACCTTCGCTATCTAAGATAATGTGTTCGGTCACGCCCAAGGCAATATCCATACGCCCGTCTTGCAGTCGCCGCCACACCTCATCAATGGGCTCGTGCAAGTCAATCGTGACGTCAAGTTCTTCGTCTGTGAACATCCCTTGGTGGGCTGCAATCCAAAAGGGCATGTTGAAATAATTTCTAGAAATGGCGCCGGCAACGATTTTTTTCACTGGTATTCCTTTTGGATATTCTCCCTTTAGTTAGAGAGAGTATCCACAAAAACTGTTAAAGCGCTACGCTCAGCGCACGACCCACTGCACCGGCATCTGGCGCTCGCCCGATCGCACGGCACGCGGCGAGTGCCTGCCTTGCCTGCTCAGGCGTCATGACGTTTAACGCTAAGTCCATAAACTTTGCATCGACCTGTTCATCATTCATTGGTCGTTCGATACTACCTAAGGCATGTACGACATGGTGCTGCAGAACGCGGCCATCTTGCAGTGTCATGGTGACTTTTGCCTCGTCTACCCGAAGGCCAGGCTCAAGGGCGACTTGCACCTTCGAGCGCAGTGTGTTGACGGCGGGGATCTGAACAGCGGCATCTGAGTATTGTCTGGCCTGACTTTTGCCTTCATGGGTCACGATTGCAGCTGAGTGCTGCACGCTGAATTTTCCCTCAAGGCCGGTCGTTGGGGCGCTTTTTCCAGTGAGCTCTAACACCAGTGGGTGAACCTTTAAATCAATCTGTTTGACGTCGTCAGCGCTAAATTGATGCTGCTGACGCAAGGTCAAGCAGCCGTCGATAATCGGATGAATCACCAAGCCGCAGGCATAGGGCTTGAAGCTGTTTTCTAGGGTGTGCCATACCTCGCCTAAGCCGTCAGTGGTTTTGTCTAGGTTCTGTTCAGTAGAGAGCACGTGTGCGAAACCGCGCGGCGCTTCAATGGCGCGTAGAGAGCTGGTGAAGCCAGCTTGGGCCATTAATGCTGCGCTCAGACCGCTTTGCGCTGCGCGCCCCGGATGCAGGCTTTTGCACATCGTTCCAAATACTTCGCGCAAGCCAGCAGCTTGTGTGGCCGCAATGCCAAGCGCCCAGGCCATTTGTTTGGCATCAAGCTTGAGTGCACGACCAACCGCTGCCGCCGCTCCAAAGCCGCCGACGGTGCCTGTGACATGCCAGCCGATATCGTAGTGGGCGGGGCATACACCCAAAGCGATTCGGCACTCGACCTCAATACCGAAGACGATGGCCTCAATGAAGGTATTGCCGTCAATCGGATGGTATTCAGCCAAGGCAAGCAACGCAGAGAGCACTGGGCCGCTTGGGTGCACCAGCGTGGCCATGTGCGTGTCATCAAAGTCGAGTACGTGTGAACTGATGCCGTTGAAGAGCGCTGCGTTCAGGGCATCGACTCGGTCATTGCGACCGATCACGCTTGCCTGCGGGGCGCCGATAAAAGGGCGCATCGCCGTCATCGCGTTTAAGAGGGCAGGGTGACGTGCACCGCCTAACGCGCAACCTGCCCAGTTGACCAGACTGCGCACAGCCATCGCGCGTACGTCTTCAGGAATGTTTGCGCCATCAAAACTTGTGATGAAGGTCGCGAGCGTTTCAGTGGTGCCCATATTGACTCAATCTGTATTGTTGTAATGAGTTCTTTGCAAACGCAAAACGAATAATCATTTGATCGCGAGTGTTCATCGTTACCTCGCGCTCATCGCTCAAGAAGAACGTTGCAGTAAGTGTATCGCTATTAAAAAATTTTTCAGCACGTCTGTCGTTATACAAAATTTTCATACGTTTATCGTGAAGGTGAAGAAAAAATCATTCTGCCTTTAACTTGGCTTTGTCGATGACCTCAGTCCACTTCACAACTTCTTCGCGAATGAGCGCATCAAATTGCTCAGGTGATTGACCGCCTGGCTCGGCGCCCATCGCAGAAAGTTGTTTTTTCATCTCATCAGTTTGTAAAACGGCGGCAACGTCACCATTGATTTTAGCGATGACGGCGGCTGGGGTACCAGTGGGGGCGACAATCCCCCACCACTGCAAGACCGAATAACCGGGTACGTCACGCGCGATCGGTGGCACTGTGGGGATGGCTGCAAACGCTTGCGGCGTTGTCACACCCAGTGCCTTGAGGCGCCCGTTTTTGATGTGCTCGATCAAGGCGGGAACTGGCCCAAAAAAGGCTTGTACTTGACCACCCATCAAGTCGGTTAAGGCCGGGCCCGTGCCCTTGTAGGCAATATGGGTCATCTGCACATTGGCCATCAGGGCGAGTAGTTCGCCAGCCAAATGGGGCGAGCTACCAACACCCGCTGAGGCATAGTTAATTGAACCAGGTTTAGCGCGTGCGAGTGCAATAAATTCTTGCACAGAGTTGATCGGGCTTGAACTGTTCACCACTAAGACCAGTGGGCCCGAGGCAGCAAGCACAACACCCGTAAAGTTTTTTTCTGGATCAAACGAGAGATTTTTATAGAGCGCACCGTTGATGGCATGACTCGGTGATGCCATCAGTAGCGTGTAGCCGTCGGTAGGTGCTTTTGAGACCTGATCTGTGCCAATTGAGCCACCAGCCCCGGCTTTGTTTTCGATCACAACAGTCTGGCCCCATGCCGTTGTGAGCTTTTGGCCGATCGCGCGAGCCAGGATATCTGCACCGCCACTTGGAGGGTAGGGCACGACCATACGCACAGTCTTGTCTGGGTACGTGGGTTGTGCCCATGTCAATGTTGCACTCAAAGCGAGGAGCGTAAAAAGGCATGCTCGGAGTCGTAGATGAGACTGACTCAACGATCGCTTGCTGGGCTGAGAAAAGAACATAAGAGGCTCGCTTTGAAAGGGCCGTAGCGGTTATGGTTTTTGGTTCAAAATTTCACTAATGCGCTGCGCTGCTTGTAACGCCAGAGTATCTTGACCCTTCGGGCATATCACTTCTAGTCCTATTGGTAAGGGGCCCGGCATTGGAACAGGAATGCTGACGCTAGGCATTCCTAGAATCGTCCACAGCTTACTAAAACAAGAATCGCCTGGGTCTTTCTCTGCAAGCAGGGGTGCATAGCCTGGCGAGCTTGGGGTTAGTATGCACGTCGCACCTGCAAAAAGACTTGCGCTTTGTTCGCTGCACGCTCGACCCAGACTTTTTGCTTCCTCATATCTTTGACTGGGTATCGTCTGCGCACGTTGAAGCTTCTGTTGCACTCCGGCTGAGAGGCTCGCGCGGTGATGTTGCCATTCGTCCTCGAGCGAAGCAAGCCCTTCAACATCGCTAATGACATCAAGTGCGGTCCCAAGTTTTTCAAAACCAGTCGGCAGGTTGATTTTTGTCACGCGAATGCCCGCCCGCTCAAGTCGCTCGCGCGCCAAAGACATCGCCTCGCGGGTTGCAGTTTCTGCAAGTGGCCAAAAAGGGTCTTCACAGAAACCGACAACCAGGTCGCTCGTTAACCCGCGTTCGAACTCTTCGAGCCCTTGCCAGTCTGAGAGCAAACTCAGTGCAATGGCCGCATCCTGTACGTTGCGTGTATGCACCCCCAGAGTATCGAGCGTCGGTGACATTCTCTTGACGCCTGCGATATCAATCAAGCCAAAGCTTGCTTTGAAACCAACTACCCCACAATACGAGGCAGGTCGAACAATCGACCCTGCTGTCTGGGTGCTCAGGGCTAAGGGGATCATGCTGGCACCTACGGCTGCAGCAGAGCCGCTCGATGAGCCGCCTGGGGTGTGCAGCGTAGAGAACGGATTGCGCGTTGGGCTCACGTTACCGCGAGTGGCAAACTCTTGAGTGGTTGTTTTACCCAGAACGATCGCACCTGCATCGAGCGCGCGCTTAACGATGCTTGCGTTGGTTGTTGGTTGATGCGTTTGATAGATCGGAGAGTTGTAGCTGGTGATAAAGTCATCGGTGTCGATAATGTCTTTGACGCCAATCGGGATGCCATGTAGCAGGCTGCGAGGTGACTCTTTGTCGAGTTGTTGCGCGCGCGCCAGCGCGGCCTTGGCCTGTAGGCTTGCCCACGCTAGGATAGAAGGGTCGACCTGCGTGATGCGCTCAAGGCAACTCGTGACCAGCGCTTCAGAAGTTAAAGCGCCTGCACGGATCGCGTGGGCCATCTGGCCGAGAGTCAGTTGATAGGGTTCAGTCATTGGTCTCATCGTCTTTTTAGAGTACTTTACTGCAGATTGACTTTTTCTGATTGTCCTTCACTTGCTTGTATTGTTAACCCTCACGCTTAGGATTTTTATGCAACCCCAACAGATTCAGCAAGCCGTTTCTGCCTTATTGCCAGCGTTTCGCAATCACGGTCGCCTTGTCGCGCTTGACCCAAGCTGTCGCCCAGCGAATCGCGCTGAGGGCTATGAAGTTCAGGCCGCAATGCTCAAGGCTGTCGGAGAACCCGGTAATGGCTGGAAAATCGCGGCCACGAGTGCAGCAGGGCAAAAGCATATTGGGGTGAGTGGGCCGCTTGCAGGGCGCTTGTTGCAATCACGTTGTTTAGCAGATGGCGCTGCGGTTTCGCTTGACGGTAACTTTATGGCGGTAGCCGAAGCAGAGTTTGCTTTTCGGATTGGCCGAGATATCAAGCGTACGGGCGGTGCGCCTTTAAGTCTGTCAGAAGTGATGGCGGGCGTCGAAGCCTTGCACGTCGCGATTGAAGTGCCTGCGTCGCGTTTTGAGGATTTCGCCACAGCAGGTGAGGCGCAATTGATTGCCGAGTTCGCCTGTGCGTGCTTTTTTGTCGTGGGTCAAGAAGTCAAAGCGGATTGGCGCAGCGTTGACTTAAAGGATCATCAAGTGAGTGTGACTTGCAATGGCGCCACGGTTGCTCAAGGACAGGGGTCAAACGTCTTAGGTGATCCAAGGCTTGCGTTAACTTGGTTGGCGAATGAACTTGTGGATCACGGCCGGCATCTGCAAGCAGGGGATATTGTAATGACGGGCACGTGTGTGGTGCCAGTGCCTATTAAAGTCGGTGATGCGGTGATTGCGGACTTCGGCGTATTTGGCTCTGTGAGCGCGCGCTTTAAATAAAAAAACTCGGCAGTCACCGATCCGATGACTGCCAAGCAATTTTGTAGCAGCGTATTGAGCAATCATCGTCACCCCTACACGCCTTTAACCCTGTTAAATTATTTTGCTGCGGGCGCAGCCTCTTCTTGCAGGTTAGGGCGCTCTTGAGCGCGAATGTCTGCGGTTAAAACCTTACCCGAGTCGGCGACCGTAATTTTCTTTAAGGCACCGCCCTTGTCTCCGTTGCGCAGGGGGCTGAAATTAACAGTGACCTTGTCGCCTTTTTTAACGGCGGTGCGAGTCCAACCGCCCGCACGTACTAAATTGCCGGGGCTTGTCATTTCCATCAGCCATAGGGTGGGCGCCTCGCCTTCTTTGGTGACGCCGTAAATAAAGATGGCGACGTGTGGGTTAGTCCACTGAACTTCGCGCACTTCGCCAACAATCGTGACGCTCGTTGCGTGATCAAACATGGTAGTTGAGTGATGAGCAAAGGCTGTCGCTGCTAGCAGAGTAGTGGATACAGCCGCCACGCAGGTGAGTACTTTTTTTAGAAGGTGATTCATTTTATTTTCCTTAAGGTGTAACGCTGAATTTAAAACGTGTGGAGTTAAATTCAGCTAAGAGCTCTGTTTATTTTGGAGGAACGCGATTGCCACCGACGTCGTGCTGAATCGGTACAAAAATATCATTGCCGTACTTGTCTTTTCCTGGCGCGTTGTAGCCTTCAAGACATACGCCTTCAACGATGTCGAACTTGCGTGCACGTTGTCTAAAAAAGATGCGAGTTGTTTTCCAAGGGGCAGTCAAAATTTTTGGGGCAATGACTTCTATTTCATCGTGCATCACATCCTTATCGACCAGACGAATGCGTTCTATAATTTTCATGTCACCATTGTTAGGCACGCCCGCAGCTTCACTGATTGCCAACCAAGCCTGAGGCAGAACACCGATGGTACTGATTACTAAGGTGTCACCTTCCCAGTGCCCGATCGAATGACCGTGAAAAGTTGGATCTGGATCTTCTGGATGTGGGCGGCCATCGGTATAAATGCGACGCAGGCGGTTGCCGTCAGATTCGCCCAGCATGGTCACACGTCCAGGGGTGAATAGTATCTCCATGGCATTGTGCGTGATGAGCATCCAAGCAGGCATCGCCTCGGGCAAGCAGTTCACAAATAGTGGTGGTGGTCTTCCGGCTTTTTCTTCCGCGAGCTGAAATTTGATAAGTTCAGCCGCCTCAGGCTTCCAAGGCGGCTGATTGGTTTTAGCTTGCTTGTCTTGATCGGTAATATTGGGATTCCAAACACCACTCCAGTCGGGAAGCTTCGCGATGTCTGCCCAATCTTTTGCTGTTGGGGGAGGATTGATGATGTCCTTGGGTTGCGCTGCTGCCGCAAAGCTCAGCGCTGCAAGGGCCACAACGGCTAGGTGCCGTATTCGATGGTTCATATTTGTCTCCAGTGAAACTGGTTGTTGTTGCTATGGTTAGAAGTTAAAGATAAAAGGCTAGGTTAAAAATCGCTGCTTAAGTCGGTATGGTTGGCACGAGCGTAAAGCCGATCCACCGGCCAAAGATCACAACCGTCATCCAAAACGTGAGTGACAGTGCGCCAGCGACGCGTGCAGCCGTTGGCGGCTGTGGCAACTGCCCCCATTTATCGACTGATCGGTAAATGCCATACTGAAAAACCAGCATATTCAGGCCTGCAAGTACCAAGAGCGCGAGTTTTGCCTGAAAATAAAAATTATTCGCATAGGCCAGTGCATTCGAGATAAAAAGAATGACGCCCGAGATTGCCGCGACCACAAACATCATCCAAGTAATGGGTAGGGTTTGCTCAGCGACGCGTTTAACGGGACGCTCAATCGAGGACCAGCCAAGCAGGCGTAAATCGACAAGCACGATCGAACCTAGCACCAGAGCAATTGCAATGACATGGGCCGATTCAATCCACGGGAACAAAGAGTCGTTTTCACGAATGGTGACTGCCAGCGTGGTGTCGTACAGCCATTTGCATAGGTTATCAATACTCATCTGTCTCTTTTCTTTGATCTAATGGCCCGTGCGCGTAGTAAGTGGATGAACAGAAGGTTTGCTTGCGCCTTAGGTGTAGGTGTAAGCAATCCAGCGACCTGCGCAGATAATGCCTAGCCAGCAACCCATTGAGACCAAGGCGAGCGCGCGAGCGGTCATTTGCCGTACTGAACTGGATTCCCAAAATAATCCATCGCTGCCTAGTCGTTTATGCAGCACCAGCGTGAGGCATACAACGCCGATTAAGAGCAGCATTTTGAGTTGAAAAACGTCGTTGGCCAGTGAACGCGCGGGTTCGCCTACGATCAGTAGTGCGCCGCTTAGCAAGAGCACAGGCAGTGCCCACCAAATGACCTTTACAAAGCGGTCAAAGATACTGGCAGTTGTTTGATCGGCGTTGCATAGATTGAGCAAGCGCAGGTTGATCATGAGTGCAGAGATCAGCACTGCCGCAACGGCCAAGATATGAATGGTTTGAATCGCGGGCACAACCCACAGCGTTTGCTGAATGCTTTCGCTCAGTGGTGTTTGCTCGAGCCAAACACAAAAATCTTCAAGAGGTTTTGTACGCATCAGAAAAGACTACTCAGCGGCATGGTGTCTGTCAATAGCGCC
>Ga0114958_10001020_pt1 | contig 22759 bp, 28 predicted proteins | sample C_130208_EF_Meta_FD_89577 | JGI IMG/M metagenome (GOLD analysis project Ga0114958, IMG submission 89577) | Freshwater microbial communities from Lake Croche, Canada to study carbon cycling - C_130208_EF_MetaG | ecosystem: Environmental > Aquatic > Freshwater > Lake | place: Lake Croche, Canada... | reverse complement strand
ACTGGGTTAGTAAATTACCCAAAATAAAGGGGTCTCATAGATGTTAGACAAACGGGGAGTGTTTCTACACTCCCTTTTTTCATTCAATTTTTTCAGTAAATCAGTTATTTAATATTTAAATAATACTATATTAATAATTTATTAATACACATCTGATATTTTTGTCTTATTAAGAAATTTTTCTAAGTAATTTTTCTATATAATAACTAAATAACTAATATATGAATAACGAAAACGAAATAATTATAAAACTTCCTTCTCAACTTTTTATAGAGGGAAATTTTAAAACTTACCATTCAATAAATATTGAAAGTAATTTTACTGGAATTCTATTATCAAAAAATAAAGTAATTATTGAATCAAATTCTACTTTTGAAGGTGATATAATTTGTTCCAATCTAGATTTATCAGGAAAAATAAAAGGTAATATTTTTTGTACTGGAAAAGTTCATGCAAAACAAAATTGTGAAGTTATTGGAAATATATATACTTGCCGTTTTGAAAATGATGAAATCACCGATTTAGAATGTTTAATTACTGTTCCCAAAACTATAGTAGTTAATAAAATTAAATCCTTAATTAAGGATATTGATTTAACTAAAAAGTTTAGTTCTGATGAATCTTTACCAAAAATTATCGAATGGTTTAAGAAAAATCAATTATCAGTTGAAGAAAAGAAAGAAATAGAAAGTTCAATTGAGGTTTTGCAAACTGTTAATGATTCTGAAAATTATATTAATGAATCTCAAGTTATAAACGATACAAATATTGGAATTGTAAATCCACAAAAATTTATAAGTGTATTAAAAAAGTAAATTATTTACATTAAACTAAATTCATCCTTTGTGTCATGAAAACACCCCCCGAATTCGGTCTTAATAGTTCGTTTTCGGTTTTGTGAAAACATAACCCATTATAAATTAAAGCTTCCATTTTTTCAAAAAATCTTCATAACCCTGAAGGTCTCGGTTTCAAATCCCGGTCTCGCTACCTGAAAATCAAGGACTTACGTTAAATAGTGGGTCCTTTGTTGTTTGAGGAATATAGAATAAAAAAGAGACCCCTATTTCTAGAGGTCTCAGTCGTATTTTTTCAAACTTAAAAACTATTTCAATAGTTCCATAATGGGAGCAGTATCATAAGTATCCCACTCTCTAATAATTTTGCCATTCTTGAAAGCAAATATTGCATTGAAGCCTACTACTACTTTTTTATCTCCTTTTGAAATAGATGCTGTGAAATATACACTCACATAGTTTTTTACCCCCAATTCATCTTCAGTATTTTTTACACCTTCCCAAATTGCATTTATGTTTTCTAGTTTAAATGTAACACCTTTAGCTTTGAAAGTATTAGCTACTTGCATACTTTCTGCTATAGTTTGTTTATTTTGGTTATCGTAGACTGTTGCAGTATCCTCATAACACAACTTAGCAGTAGCTGTATCTGAAATTAAACCAGCTTCTATTGCTTTCTTAGTTGTAACTATATTATCGCTACTATCAAGATTATAACCTGCTGCATTTGCAGGATAACTATTAGTAGCTGTGTTTGTTTTTGTTTCACATGCAATTAAAGAGGTGATAACAATTAGTGATAAAAGAGTTTTTTTCATAATTTATTTAATTTAAAATTTTCAAATTTTTTATATTCATAGAAGTTATTTCATCAATTCAGCAATACCTGAATTATCATATCTTAAATGTTCGGCCATCATTTTGCCATCTTTTATATTATTAAGTACATTGAATCTAACAACAATGCTTTTACCCCCTCTAGTAAGCGTATAGTTTTGGTATGAAATTATATAACTAGTTTTCCCACTAGCCTATGGAGTTAGATATATTGTCTCCCAGATAGCACCAATTTTATTTAGCTTCCAAACAATTCCTTTATCGTGCATTGCTTGAAGTCCTGCAATGTTTTGGGTTAAATTTGCAGAATCGTTATTCTCGTAAAATTTAGCGTCACTGGTATAACAATTTTTATAAGCAGTTGTATCGTTATCTACTAATGCATTAGCTGCTTTTCTAACTAAATCAGTATTAGCTGAACTATCGATGGTATATCCAGTAGCATTAGATGGAACATTATGACTATTTGATTTTGTATCACAAGAAATCAATGATATCGTTGTGATGACGAATAAAGCGATTTTTTTCATACGTTTTTATTTTTTTTAAATTAAAAATTAATCTTTAAACTTTAAATACTTTAGTTCAAAGTCCTTTACATCTGTAACTTCTCCTCTATCCTTCATATACTTCATATATTCGGGTGATTTTTCAAATTTTTCATAAAGTTTTAAATGATCTTCTCCATCTTTACCACTCAAATAAATCCAATGCGTAGCACCATTTGGTCGGCCAATATCATAAGTACCAAAACCTACATCTCTTCCGATGAAATCGTCTTTTAATTCTTTTGCTAAAATGTCATGAGCTACTTTGAATTTAGCAGGATCTTTTACTTTGATATCCCATATATGAACTGTTGGATTTTTTACATGATCACCCATTTGAAAGCTAAGGCTTCTTCCTGAATATGTAGGTCCCCATACTTCAACATAATTAGTTAGTTTAGATGTAAACGCGTCCCACTTGTCAGGACTAAGAGCATCTTTATCCATCATATCAATTCCAAGTGTGAAGGACCAAACAATTCTATGTGTCATTCCTTGAGACCCAGTAGATAATTCTTCTAGAACAATTGCACCTTTGTTTAATTTAATATCTTTAAATACTTTATCAAAAGCTTCGGAAATGTTATTTTCCATGTTCGTTTTAGCTTTAAATTCCATTGCCCAATAACCGCCGGTTTGTGCTGATAGTATAGTTGTTGTGAAGACTGCAATTAAAAATAATATTTTTTTCATACGTGTTGATTTAGAAATAGGGTATAGCCCATTTCAATGATTAAATAAGATTCTAAGGAATGATAGTGATTACAAGAATTGTAAATAGAGCTGTTGCGTTAGAATTGCAATAGAGTGTGTGATTTACTTTTAAAAGGTAAGTAAAATATTCAATGTATTAAAAAAAATCCCTCTGCGTGCTCAAAACACCTCTGAAATCAACTGAATGTCCAGCTTCCCTCTTCTAGCTCCGCTTCTAATTCTCCCGGATCCCATCCGCAATAGCCAATAAAAACTTGGATTTCTTCTTGATTGGCAGCTCCGCTGTTGATAGCTTCTATCACTTGATCCATATTACCACCCAAATAAAGACCATTGGGTGTTTGTTCGCCCCCTTTAATAAGATCGGGTCGACTGTGCAATACAAAGAGGTGTTCTCTATCAACGGGGCCACCATCCATCAGTGGATAAGGTTTGGCGTGATTGAATTCAATGAGTTCATGCAGCGACTTTCCAAAGAACTTATTGGTTAGAAACCCTAAACTACCTTCTTCATTGTGTTGAATAATTAGAATGGTTGTATGCTCAAAGAAACTGCCTTTCAACTCGTCAGTGCTATTGATATAAATTCCGGCTTTTAGATCTCTCATATTCTACTTTTCAGATATACCAATGTACTTTTTTAATGCTGTTTGGTTTTCTGCTTGTTTTATTAAAAAGTCTGCAACATCTGCTCTATTTATTCCGCCTATATTCATTCCTTTGAATAATTTATTTTCAACACGATATTTTTCTGTCAATTCCTTGTCTAATAGTCTTCCTGGCCTTACCACTGTCCAATTTAAATCTGATGCAGTAATAATTTCTTCCATCTTTGTTTTGTCGGCATAAACATCTTTCAACATGTATTTTAAAAACATCTTTACTAACCATGGAACATAATTTTTACTTTCTCCAGCTCCAAATCCTGTAACAAAAATAAATGGAACATTAATTTTGTTCTCCCTATGTATTTCCATAATTAATTTTGCAAAATCTGAAAACAAGGTAGTGGCTTTCATATTCTTACTAGTCCCTAATGTTACAATAATAGCTTCTGCATTTTGGATTGACTTTAATAAGTCAGTTTTATGAGTGGCATCGCCAAGTATCATTTTTAACGAATTGTTCTGTTCTGTTTTAATTTCAGATCGAGAAAGGCTGGTTATCGTATGGTTTCTATTTAATCCTCTTTTTACAGTCTCTAGACCTATACCACCCGAGGCTCCTATTATAGTTATATTCATTTTGCTTTTTTATTAATTTGGTTTTAAAAATATCAAAATAAGTTTATTTTGTAAACCCTCTTCCTTTGTCATAACTTCCAAATTCTTTCCATGTTTCCCATTTTTTAAGGTAAGTAATATATTGCTATACTATAGCTTTCAAGCCTATTGTTTTTGGGATATGCCTTCATTTCAAAAAAGAGGCCCCTATTGCTAGAGGCCTCAGTTGTATTTTTCCAAACTTAAATTAAAATTGTTATTTCTTTTGAGAAGCAGCAATTTCGGCTCTCAATGGACCTGGATCGAACATGCGGTAAATGCTAGTGATTTTATCATCTTTCCATACGTAAGAGATATGAACAGGTACTCTTATTTTGTTTTTTGTAAATCTACCTGTACCTGACCACATGCCCCAATAGCCTGTAATAGTACCACCATCTTTATCCCAAACAAAAGTTCTCATATTATCGGTAGTTAAACTAATATCTGTAAACAACATATGATGAGAATTTTCGCCTTGAGCAAAACCTGTTCTTCCTCCTAGATCAATTTTATTAGTTCCATTATCCTCTTGGTTATTCGCAAATAGCTCTCTAACTTTTACTGTATCAGCCATAATTGCATAAATAACACTAGAGTCATTTTTTACATAGGCTTCTAACAACTGCCTTACTTTAATGGTTTTTGAATCTAAAGAAGTCCAACTGCCAGTATCACTATCTTTTACTGCGTCATTTACTTTTTTGGTTTCTTCGTTTTTGCAGGCAACTATTGAAGCTGATACAAGAAAGCATAAGAATAGTTTTTTCATTTTTTAAATTTTATTGAACAACTAAAATATGAAAAAAGTAAATAAGTTTCTAAAAGAAACTAAAAAATCTAATTATTTATATAATGAAGGCAGGAAAACCCCCCCTAAAAACAATCCCAATTACCTTCTAGCTAAATGAAAATCAAGAAATTAGATTAAATTGTAGGTCTTTTGATATAATTTCCGGCTTTTAGATTCCACATAAGTATACATAATATTTGTTGAAGGGGTTTAAAAGAAAAAAATACTAATTTTAAACCACTAAAATGAACAAAATCCAATAAAATGAAAATATTTTATATACCCTACTTTTTTTGTACATTATTTTGTATGCCCTTATTTTCCCAAAAAAATAATAAAATAATTTTTCCTTCCTCAAAAAATAAAATTATAGTTATTGCACATAGAGGCGACCACACTATCGCACCTGAAAATAGTTTGTTGTCTATTCAAAATGCTATAAATGATGGGGCGGATTATGTTGAAATAGACCTTCGAACAACCAATGATAAACAATTAGTATTAATGCATGATGCTAGTGTAGATAGAATGACCAATGGAGTTGGAAAAGTATCAACACTTTCTTATGAAAGCGTTAGAGCACTAAAGTTATTTAATAAATTAATTAACAATTCAGATACGCTTCAAGTGCCAAGTTTTGAAGAAGCATTATTTCTTTGTAAGAATAAAATTAATATTTACCTAGATTTTAAAGATGCCAATGTGCAAGAAGCTTATGCTGCTATACAAAAAGCAAAAATGGAAGACCAAATGGTGGTGTACATCAATACTCCAAATCAGTTTGTTGATTGGAGAAAATGGGCGCCCAATATGCCCTTAATTTTAAGTTTGAATACAAAAGTAAAAGACAGTTTGGCTATGGCGAATTATTTAACCCACACCAATATTGATATTTTAGATGGAAATTGGAATGAATACACTAAAGAGACAGTGGAGGCTGCAAAGGAAATGGGGGTTCCAGTTTGGGCTGATATGCAATCTAAACAAGAAGATGAAAAATATTGGCTCAATGGCTTATTATTAGGGTTGGCTGGTATTCAAACAGATCACCCAAAAGAGTTGGTTCAATTTATTAAATCCATGAAATAGTATCTAAAAACTGGGTTTAATTCATACTTGCTTTAAATTCCGAATCCTTTGATATTAAAATGCTGAGTAGTAGAACATAATAAATTAATCTATACTTAACATTCTATTAATAATCATCATCTATTTTACATAAAATAAATATTTATGCCAGTATATAATGATTTAAAATTAGATACAAAATACCTTATCAATGAATTTGATGGGGACCAAGTATTATTAGTTGAACCAATAATGAAATCCGATTTATGTATTTTAATATTAATACATGAAGATGTTGAAAGCTTTGTTTGGAAAAAACTTAATGATGATATTTTTGATATTATTGAAGAATTAACTGAGGAAAAGTCAGATGAATATGACAGTTTATTTGAGGATGAATATGAAATTGAGCCATAAAATTTAAAATTAATTTTAATGATAAAATGTTTTATCATAACACAAATATTATGTGTTATGGCTGTAGGTTTGACTGCTCAAGAAGCGAATCATTCGCATGCTTTAGGAACAAGTATGCAATTCCCAAATATACCTGGATACCTAACCTTGAAATGTGATTTTCATCAACATACCGTATTTTCAGATGGGGAAGTTTGGCCTAGTATCAGGGTAAGAGAAGCACTTATGGATAATTTGGATGCTATTTCTTTAACTGAACATTTAGAATACCAACCACATTTAGGGGATATTCCACATAAAGATAGAAATCGATCTTATCAAATTGCACTAAGGGAGGCAAAGGACCATGCTTTAATCATTGTGAGGGGTTCTGAAATCACAAGGGCCATGCCCCCAGGTCATAGTAATGCCATATTTATAGAGGATGCTAATAAATTATTATTTAACGATTATAAAGATGCTTTTAAAGAAGCGAACAAACAACAAGCATTTGTTTTTTGGAATCATTCTTATGAAACACCTAAAAATGATAATATAAGTTTTTTGTATGATGCTAATAAACAGTTAATGGATAGTAATTTGGTCCATGGTATAGAAATTGTGAATACGCATACTTATTCAAAAGAAGCTTTACAAATTGCTTATGATCGAAATTTAACCTTAATGGGTACAAGCGATGTTCATGGTTTAATTGATTGGGATTATAAAAATGGTCCTCAAGGACATAGACCTATCACCTTAGTTTTTTCAAAAGATAGAACCCAAGAAAATATCAAAGTGGCATTATTTGATCACAGAACTATAGTACACTATGATAATACTTTAATTGGCAGAGATAGCTTACTAATACCCCTAATTAATGCATGTTTAAACGTTAAAAAGGCTTTTTATGAGCCAAAATCTTTGGTGTTGTCGGTTTTAATAGAAAATAAATCTTCTTGTGATTTCATATTACAGAATCTAAGTGAATATAGTTTGATAGAAAGCACTGATATTATAGAAATAAAAGGGAATGAATCCATTACACTTCATTTTAGAACAAAAGAGAAAATCAATAAATTAAATTGGTTATTTACTGTACTAAATGCTGTTAATGCGCCAAATTCACACTTATCAATGAACAAATTGATTTCTATAAACTAATAATTTATATCTATGAAAAAATTAATAATACTGCTATTTATTATCAGTGTAGGTCAATATAGTTTTGCTCAAAAAGCCGATCTTATTTTAAGAAATGGAAATATAATTACATTGCAAAATGCCGGACAGCGTGTAGAAGCCATTGCAATTAAATCTGATAAAATTATTGCAACTGGAACTAATGAATTAATCAGTAAATATATAAGTGCTCAAACAAAAGTAATAGATTTAAAAGGTAGAACTGTAATTCCTGGCTTTAACGATGTACATCAGCATCCCTTTCCAGTATATGAATGGGATAAAACTTATGCTAGTCTTCGATTGGATACGGTGAGTTCAATGAGAAGTTTAATTAGTCTTCTTAAAAAGAAAGCAGCAGTCACGCCAAAAGGAATGTTGATAAAAGGAGTTGGATATAATGAATTAAAATTAGGCGGACAACCTATTAGAGATAGTTTAGACCTTGCTACCACTAACCATCCTATCATGATCTCACATGCAAGTGGACATTTGGTTGCCGTGAATTCATTGATGTTGGAATTAAATAAAATATCTCGTGAAACCAAGGATCCTCCTGGAGGGGCATTGGAGCGTTATCAAAATGGTTTACCCGATGGCATTATTAAAGAGCAAGCAAGAAGTTTATTAACTTCAAAAAAAATTATTGAATCTCCAGCACCTTCGCATGCTGAAGAACTAGAAGGGTATAAGATTTATTTTACACAAATGCTAGCAGGGGGTATAACCAGTATTGGTGATTGTGGCGTAAATCCTGAAAAATTAAATATCTACAATGAATTGGTAGCATTTAAATTTCCTTTTCGTTTTAATTTATATCTAAGGGTTGATTATCTTGATCAAATCTTATCTGGGAAAATAAAAAAAGTTGAAACACCTTATTTAAGGCTAGCAGGTGTTAAAATGTTTCATGGAAATTCCTTAAGTGGAAAAACCTGTTGGTTATATGAGCCTTATGAGATGTTGAATCCAGCTACCAATGAAAAAGATTACTTTGGTATTCCGCCCGCAAGAACACAGGGTTCATTAGATAGCTTGGTTTTAAAAATACAAACTGCAGGTTTACAAATTGCTTGTCACTCCAATGGTGATAGAGAAATAGATATGTTTATTAATGCTATTGAGAAAGCTCAATTAGTGAATCCGAAAATAGATATGCGTCATCGAATTGAACATTGCAGTGTCACTAATTCGCCCATGCTTGAAAAAATTAAAAAAGATAATATTGTTCCCGTATTTCATTGTTATATAAATGAACTAGGTGGTCAACTAGCAGTGTACGGAGAAAAAAGGTTATCGATGATGATGCCTACTAAAACAGCGCTTGATATGGGTATTCCTTTCGCACTTCATTCTGATTATCCCATTTCAAGATATGAAGCCATGATTCGTTTAGCTAGTGCAGTAAATAGAACAACTAAAGAAGGTAAAGTATTGGGTGAAAAGCAAAGAATAGAAGTAGAAGAAGCCATTAAAGCCTACACAGTGGGCGGTGCCTTTACATCACATGAAGAAAATATCAAAGGACTCATTAAAGTTGGACAATATGCTGATCTTGTAATTCTTGAAAAAGATCCAACTACTATTAGCAAAAAAGAAATTGAGTTAATACATGTCATGGCAACTATAGTGGGTGGTAAAATTGCCTATGAGAAGAAAAAGAATTAACTTTCTTACTGTAAACTTAGACATGAAAAAAGATTGGATATCATGTATATTATTGGTTTGTATTTTTTTATCTTGCAAAGTAATCAAGACAAACAAGTCACTCAATTTTCCAAAAGTTGAAGTAAGCGTAACGCCTATTGCTAATAAAAGTGAAGTATGGGTATTTATAATGGCAGGGCAATCAAATATGGCAGGAAGGGCATTCGTGGAACCGAATGACACAATTTTAAACAATAGAATTTTAACTATTAATAAAAATGGAGATTTAATTTATGCCAAAGAGCCTCTTCATTACTATGAACCCATCAAAACAGGATTAGATTGTGGCCTCAGTTTCGGAAAAACATTAATAAAATCATTGCCCAATAACATTACTATTTTATTGATTCCTGCAGCTATTGGAGGTAGCTCTATTTCTCAATGGCTTGGTGATTCTACACATCGTGGAGTGAAACTTTTATCCAACTTTAAAGAGAAAGTAGCAATTGCCAGAAAATATGGTGATATTAAGGGCATTCTTTGGCATCAAGGTGAAACAGATGCTTATAATCATGAAAGTTTACAATATACTCAAAGGTTAAGTTTATTATGTAGTCAGTTTAGAAATATGATTGGAGATACAAGTTTACCCATTTTACTTGGTGAAATAGGAAGCTATTCAAAAGTAAAGGCTCAATGGGATTCGGTCAATCAATCCATCAGGGCCTATTCTAAAATGGATGCTAGAACTGCTATTATAGAAACTTCCGATCTCAAACAATTAGGAGATTATGAACATTTCACTTCAAAAAGTGTTAGAATTTTAGGTAAAAGATATGCTAAGGCTTATCAAAATAAATTTCTAATTTATCAAAATTCTAATATTATCAAATGATTAAATTATTTAATTTGGATCAGTAAGGGAGGCAAATATTTACTTTTATAGTATAATTTTTAAGGTGTCAAAATTTGCAAGTTTTATTAATAAGGATGAAAAATTTTCAATTCAGTCCAAAATCTTACCAGTATTGAATGATGGTGAAATACTAGTAAAAAACTTATGTACCAGTATTTGTCGAAGCGATATTCATACTTATCAAGGAAAAAGAATCGAAAAATCACCCACAATTTTAGGACATGAAATTGTAGGGCTTATTGAAGCACTGGGTCCTAATGCTCCTGTAAACGATTTAAAAGGGGCTCCACTAAAAATAGGTGATAAAATAACTTGGGCTATTTATGCAAGCTCACCCGATGATATACTTTCAAAGGCAGCAATGCCACAGAAAGCCAAAGATTTATTTAAATATGGCCACGAGCAAATAACGGATACAAGTCATTTTCATGGTGGATTAAGTGAACATACTATTTTAAGAAAATATACACCCATTATTGTACTTACACCAGAACTGCCTAATGAAATCGCATCCTTAATTAATTGCAGTGTATCCACAGTGGCTGGGGCAATCAGATTAGCAGGTGCATTAAATAATAAAAGCGTTGCTGTATATGGCACTGGTATGTTAGGTATTATTGCTTGCGCAATGGCTTCCAAAATGGGTGCAAGTGATGTAATTGCCATTGACGAAAATGCTACAAGATTAATCACTTCCAAAAAATTTGGTGCAACTGAAACCTATCTACCTAATGAGATACTAAAAAATAAAGTTGATATAGTATTAGAATTTAGTGGGACTCTTTCAGCAATGCAAAATTCAATTAATTATTTAAAAATTGGGGGTATTGCCATTTGGATAGGGGCTGTATTTCCACAACCGGCAGTTCAGTTAAATGCTGAATATATCATAAGAAATATACTTAGTATTAAAGGTTTGCATAATTACAATAACGACGATTTTATCAATGCGGTTAATTTTATAGAAGCTAATTATTCCTTTTTTGATTTTCAATCTTTAATAAAAAAAGGCTTTGATTTAGATGAAGTACAAGCCGCTTTTGATTATGCAACAGATCAAAATCCTTTTAGAGTAACAATTGACCTCTCCTAAATGCAACTATTCAAAAAAAATACAGATCTACCATTTATAATAAAGGCAAGCTGCGCTGTTTTTATCACCTACTTGAGCATGTATGCTTTTAGAAAGCCATTTACGGCGGCTCAATTCAATAATATTATATTATGGGGGGTTAATTACAAAATTTTACTCATTATTACACAGTTAATAGGGTATACTATTTCCAAATATTTTGGTATAAAAATTATTTCTGAACTTTCTCCTAGTAAAAGAACCATTACCTTAATTGTTTTAATGGCAGTTGCCTGGGTTTCCTTATTATTTTTTGGGCTAGTACCTGCGCCTTATAATTTACCCTTTATGTTACTTAATGGATTACCCTTGGGAATGATTTGGGGCGTTGTGTTTAGTTATATAGAAGGACGTAGACATACTGAATTATTAGGTGTGGCAATGGCATCAAGCTTCATTATTTCATCTGGTATTGTCAAAGCAGTAGGAAGTTACTTGTTGCTTAATGTACACGTGTCGGAAATGTGGATGCCATTTTTTACAGGACTATTATTTTTACCAATTTTGTTTTTAGGTGTGTATTTGCTTCATTCACTTAGCGCTCCTACTGAAGATGATATGAATGCTAGAACAGAAAGGATACCTATGAAATCTCAAGAAAGAAAAGCCTTTTATAAACAGTTTGCACCAGGTATTATATTTTCTGTTTTCATTTATGTTTGCCTAACTATTTTTAGAGACCTCAGAGATAATTTCGCTGTAGAATTTTGGAATAGTATTGGATTGAAAAATATACCTACCATGTTAGTGGTTTCAGAGTTACCTATTGCTTTATTGGTTATTATCATCATTGGCTCTATGATTTTTATCAAGAACAATAAGAACGCATTTTTTATAAATTTTTTAATTGTATTTATAGGGGGGCTCTTATTGTTATTGTCAACATTATTATTTTACAATAATTTTATCAGCCCAACCATATGGATGATTATTGTTGGATTTTCAATGTACCTACCTTATATTGCTTTTCATGCATTGTTTTTTGAAAGGTGGATTGCTTATTTTAAAATAAAAAGTAATATTGGTTTTCTGATGTATTTGGCCGATGCTGCAGGGTATTTAGGCAGTACCTTAGTCTTATTGTTTAAAAATTTCAATAATACACAGTATAGCTGGGTAACTTTTTTTACATTTAGTGCCATAATTACGTCGGTCATTATTATTATAATGTCAATTGCCAATTATATATATTTTAAAAAATTAGATAAATTACAAATAGTATGAGTCATCAAACAGCCATCGTAGTAGGCGCAGGTATTTTAGGGCTTGCAACAGCAAGAGCTTTAGCTCAAAAAGGATTTACTGTAACAGTTATTGAGAAAAGCCAGTTTTCTTTGGGTGCAAGTGTTCGCAATTTTGGCATGCTTTGGCCTGTCGGTCAACCCGATGGTAAATTATATGATAGAGCTGTAAGAACTAAAGAAATTTGGTTAGACTACCTTGAATCCTCTAATATCCCGTATAATGCTTGTGGTAGCTTACACTTGGCCTATAGTCAAGAAGAAATGAATGTAGTGGAAGAAATTGGCAATTTTTTTAAATCGAAAAACAGGCCTGTATCTGTAATTTCTGCAGAAACTGTTTTAAATGATTATAATGGCATAAATGCAGAGGGTTTAATGGGGGCTTTAAGAAGTGAAGATGAAGCCATAATTGATCCAAGAGAAGGGGTTAAAAATTTACCCATTTTTTTGAAAGAAAAGTATAATGTTAGTTTTATATGGGGAACGGCTATTACTAGTGTTTCAACTAATGCTGTTTATGCAGGTAAAACAAAATACAGCGCAGATATTATTTGTGTTTGTTCCGGTGCCGATTTTGAGACCCTTTACCCTGAACAATTTAAACAACAGCCCATTATCAAAACCAAGTTGCAAATGATGCGCTTTAAACACAAAGACCCTAATTATAGAATAGGGGCTTCTATCTGTGGCGGTTTGTCACTACTGCATTACAAAAGCTTTACAGCCTCTCCATCACTTACTAAGCTAAGAATGAAAATAGAAGAAGAAATTCCTGAGTATTTAAAATATGGAATCCATGTAATGGTATCTCAAAATAATGAAGGAGAAATGACTGTGGGAGATTCACATGAATATGCTTTAGATTTTGATCCATTTGATAAGATTGAAATAAATAAAATGATTTTAGATTATCTAAAAAAGCTAATTCATATTGATCAATGGGAAATGATACAATCCTGGAATGGGGTTTATCCCATTATGACTAATGGCGCCACTGATTTATTTTTAAATCCTGAAAAAGGAGTTTATATATTAAACGGAATTGGAGGACATGGCATGACAATGTCTTTTGGTTTTGCAGAAGAAATGATTAATAACTTATAAATTTTATTTTATGCTACATCCAATTACACAAGAAATTTTACATTTATTCGAAACCAATGGTGGGTCAATGTATGGAGGTGAAGCTGTTACACAATTAGAACATGCTTTACAATGTGCAGAACAAGCCAGAAAGCACAATGCATCTAATGAATTAATTACAGCCTCTTTACTACATGATATTGGCCATTTATTGCATGATTTACCAGATGATGCAAGTGACAATGGCATTGATGATATGCATGAATTATTGGGTGAAAAGTATTTGATAAAACATTTTAAATTGGGTGCAGTAGAACCCGTTAAATTACATGTACAAGCTAAAAGATATTTATGTGCCACAGCGCCTGGTTATTTAGAAACCTTGTCTACACCTTCTAAAATTAGTTTAGAATTTCAAGGGGGCGTGATGGATAAAGAAGAAGTTGCCTTATTTGAGAAAAATGAATTTTATAAAGAGGCAGTAGATTTAAGAAGATGGGATGACTTAGCGAAAGACCCCCATTTAGTGAGCCCTGCCATTGAAACTTTTACGAATGCCATTGAAGCATCTCTAAAATAGTTGCCTAGGTTCAGTAACCAGGGCGCAGGAGTATACCTCTCATTCTTAATTTCATAATTATTAACTTTACTATAAAGTATAATTGCTAATTTTGAATCATGGCACTAAGTAACTACGAAAGAATTATACAATTGTCGGATGAAGTATTCTCAAGCCGAATCGATCCTGACCAGCTAAATGTGAATGAAATTGTGATGGAGCATTTACAGCTCATTCACCCCGATACCATTTCTGAATATGATAATGGAAATGGGCCTGTTTGTTGGATTTTATGTATTCCCACAACACTTGATTTAATGACTCAATTTATAAATAAAAAAATATCAGAAAGGGAACTTTATGAGTTAACACCACTGAATATTAAATATGAAGCCGTTTATTTATGTTCGGCATTATTATTGGAAGAATTTCGTGGGAAAGGAATTGCCCAAGGCTTAGCTGTTAAAGCAATTGAAAGTATTCAGAAAGATCATCCAATAAAGACTCTATTTCTTTGGGCTTTTAGCAAAGAAGGCGAAAGGCTTGCAGAAAAGTTATCAAGTTTAATTAGTTTGCCATTATACAAACGATAAGCATAATTTAAATGGAAAGAATTGACATAGATAGAATTATAGAAATGGCATGGGAGGATCGTACTCCTTTTGAAGCCATCACTATTCAGTTTGGTTTATCTGAGGCACAGACTATTAAATTAATGCGCACCGAATTAAAACGCAATAGTTTCAATCTATGGCGTAAGAGGGTAAATAGTGGAGTAAGTCAGAAGCATTTAATGAAAAGAACTGCAGATATGAAAAGGTTTAAATGTTCTAGGCAAAAATCTATTTCTATGAATAAGATAAGCAAGAGATAATCTTATTACAGTATAAATCTTTTACTATCTTCCTCAGAAGGAATTGTGCAAGTTACTTTTTTCCCAAATAAAAAATATCTATTTTTTGCTATTAGTGTATAAATGCTATCTCTTAAAAACTTTGGAAGAAGAAAACCGTATTTTAATATTTTAGGCCAACCAGTAAGTTGTTTTGCAATTTCAATAATAGCATCCGATTTGTAGAACACCACCCCGTCTTTTATTAAAATAATTGATTTTCTATCATTTACAATAGCGTACTGCTGAATAAATTGTTCACCAGCACTTGTTTGTAATGCTGCAAATTTGAAAATATTATTTTTATCACGTTTAATTAAAAATGAAACTAGGTTATTGCATAAATTACAGACTCCATCAAATAATATAATATTCATACACAAAAATAAATAATAACTTTACTACTCTGAAGACTTCTTGTTCGTATTTCTTAAACTATATAAATAGAACGATAGGATAGAGAACAAAAAGCCAATTAAAATAATAATATAATTCATTGGCTTATTAATAGTTAATGACATTCTCATTAAAATTGTGGTGATAATAAAGCTAGCGTTTCTAAAAATAGTGAAAAAAGAAAAATGGTAAGTAAATGAAATAAGCAGTAATAATACGTCCACAAAAATCATAATGGAAAAGAAATCTGCGTAAAATACAGTATTGGGGTTAGGGTAATTTTGTTTTAATTTCAATGCCTCCATCATATCTACGCCCCAGGCGAAGAAGCTGCTTATGCTTAGTAATAATAAAATGAATATCATGCTTAATGACACTATTTTTTTAATATTAATAAAATTATTAAGCTCATTAATAATTTCAGTTTTACGATTATTATGGTAAATTTTATAATACAGAATAGTAAGACCTAACATAATCAAAGAAGCCATTAAGTCATATAATAAACTAATGAACTCAGGATTGTTAATATTAATAAAATTTTTTAAATCAAGGTCGGCAATATCATGAAAAAAACTCCTCAAGGTAATTAAAGTAATTACCTCAAATTGTTTTCCAATAAATTCGGATATAGATTTTGGAATGATGATAACCAATAGAAATACCTCATAGAATAATATAAAGCTAAAAGGGGTATATATTGCCTTTAAGTAACTGTGCTGAAAAGTTTTGAAATAAATAAAGTTATTCCCTAAAAATATAATAGATAAATGAAAAAGAAAAGCAAAAACTGCAATACGGAGTATTAATAATTCTACTTTTCGTACATTTTTAGCATTGAAATATTTATCAAAATAATTACCTGAATTTTCTAATAAACGATTCATGCTTAATTCTTTAGTATTTATTTTTCGCCTCTAAATTTATTCAAAGCTAGAATAAAGGCCGCTCCAAACAAGAGCGTTATAAATGCTGCGAAATAGGGTATAATCTCTATCATTTTTGATTATTTATTAATTTTAATAATATGGCAAACCCTAAAATAGAGGGCACCCATAAACCAATAAATATTCCTGCTTCTTTTTCGCCCTTGAACCATAAATACTCAGAAAATATTAACGATAAGAAGGCTGATACTAACATAAGTATATCAGATAATGTAAATTTTTTAAACATATTATTTATTTGATGTAAGCTAGATTTAATATTGCATAATCTTCTTTTAAATTAACTATTTGTATGTATAAATATGAAAATAGAAGTTTAAAAATTTCCTATAGGCAAATTATTAACAAAACTGTTTACCAATCTAATTAAAATGCAACTTAAAAGTTAAACATTACAATTGTTTAACTAAGATACAGGATCTCTAAAATGTAAATGTTTCTTAAAATGAATAATGCTAGACAGCCTTGATATTCACTAATTTAATGATCCTGATTTTATCAAATAACTTAATGATGGGATAAACAGGGTCAATTTCCCACCATTTAGCTGCAAAATTGGGCCTTGCGCCAGCATGGTGATGATTATTTTGGAATAATTCACCCAGCATTAGAAAGTCAAAGATTAAGGTGTTTTTCGAATGGTCTTTTTCATCAGGGAAATTACGATAACCATATTTATGCCCTGCCCAATTAACTACAGCACCTTGTATGGGGCCAATTAAAAAATGAATGGGCAATAATAGGAACATCCACCAATGGGTAGCAAATACAATATAGAAACTAATATAAAAACCTGCAAATAACAATCTTGTAATTAAGTGATCTGCTAGCTTATCAATAGCAGGGTACTCTGGAAAATTTTTATCAAATTTAGATTCAATTTGAAAGCTGCCTGTAAGCACGCCATTATAAATTTTTCTGGTATGCATCATCATGGTAAACACTTCTTTAAAAAAATGAGGTGTATGAGGATCCTTTTCAGTATCGCTGTAGGCATGGTGCATTCGATGAAGAATTGCATAGGCCCTTGCGTTTAAATAGGAGGTACCCTGGGTGATCCAGGTAAATAAGTACCAGAACTTCTCCCAAAATGGTGACATGGTAAACATTTTATGTGCAGCATATCGATGGAGGTAAAAGGTTTGGCCGAATAATGAAAGGTACCAATGGAATAGTAAAAAAATTATAATGATCATGTTGATGGTTAGATTCTATCAAAAATAGGGCACTACCTGTATGCTTGTATATTTTGTTTAATAATTTATTTTTTTACGCTTTAAAAGCGCTGACATTATGTCGAAATTTGACTTTTATTGCCCTCATGAGCTTTCACTACGGTTAGGACACAATAAGATAATCTATTCTTAATATTCTAGTCATAATTGTCATCTAAATTACTATTATATCTAATTTGCCCCATATGTCACTAAATAAGATTTCAGTTAAGGATATCTACAAAATATTTCCAAATAATAGAATTATGGATACAGTGCCATTAACTAAACTGGAGCTTATCATTGAGGTAAGTTTTGAAACATTTGGACAGGTATGGTATACGGATGAAAATGGTAGGCCCTGGATAAAAGAATTTAGAGGTAATAAATGGACAAAAGAAATAGTAATGAAAGACAACAGAAAAATAGGTTTCAGTGTTTTTATTAATAATCAATTTCAACAAAAAAATCAGTTTTTGACATTGATCAAAAAAGTTGATAGTGAGCTAATTGATCAAAAAGAATTCAAAATTGAAGGGGATAAATTATTTGAAGGGTGGTTTAAATTGGGTTAGTAAATTATCCAAAATAAACTGTCTCATAGTTGTAAGACAAAGCGGGGAGTGTTTTTACATTCCCTTTCTTATTACTGCTTTGCGGTCATAATTTATGGTAGTAAATTGTATCTTATTATACAATAGATAGCTTTAAAACCATCCTTCCAATTAATTTTCTTCCCTTCTAAATAGGTCCTTCCATAATAGGAAATGCCTACTTCGTATATTCTAATGCCTTTTATCTTAGCTATTTTAGAAGTTATTTCAGGTTCAAATCCGAATCTTTTTTCTTTTAATGGAATGTTCTTTATAATACTTGTTTTAAAAAGTTTATAACATGTTTCCATATCTGTCAAATTCAAATTTGTAAAAAAATTAGACAGAAAGGTTAAAAATTTATTACCTATAGTGTGCCAAAAAAATAAAATACGATGTGCTGAGCCACCAATGAATCTTGAGCCATATACTATATCTGCATGCCCATCTAAAATTGGTTTTAGAAGTTTATTTATTTCATTTGGATCATATTCTAAATCGGCATCTTGGATCATTAAGTAATCTCCCGTAGCATTTTTTATACCAGAATGGATAGCAGCACCTTTTCCTAAGTTTTTTTCATGCTTAATGTATACAATTTCAATGTTTTGTTGTTTAGCAATAATATTTTCTACTATTTTATCTGTATTATCAGTAGAGCAATCATTTACAATAATTATCTCTTTCTGTATAGTATCAACTAAAACTAAGTTTATTAACTTATCAACTATAATTGAAATGGTAGACTCTTCATTATAAGCGGGGATAATTATTGATATTTTATTAATAATCATTATGTATATTTATGAAATTTTAAAACGTTATTCTATTTTCAATATAGTCATTAAATGCCTTTGTTTTTTTGACAAAAAATTTGTTAACAATTAATTATCATTGCAATGCTTTTTGAAAAGAAATTATCTAATAAGTATTTATTCTATTTTATAGGTTCTTTCTTTGTTTATATTCTAGGTAGTATTACGATACCATTAATGGAAATTGACTCAGTTCAATATGCCAATATATCGAGAGAAATGTTACTACACAAGAATTTTCTACAAATTTTTGATCAAGGCAAAGATTATCTAGATAAACCTCCCATGTTATTCTGGCTTAGTTCTTTAAGTATGTATTTGTTTGGAATCAACGATTTTGCATTTAGACTGCCTTCTATTCTAATGGCAATAGTAGCAATTTATAGTACTTATAAATTCACGCTGCTATACTATACAGAAGAAATTGCGCTTTTGGCCTCATTAGTCTTAGCCAGCTCACAAGCTATGTTTTTAATTACGCATGATGTAAGAACAGATACCATGCTAATGGCTTGGGTAATTTTAGGTATATGGCAATTTTCCCAATGGCTACGTAATAGGAATTTACTATCTATCATAGTGGCTTTTGTGGCTGTTGCCTTTGGTATGATGACTAAGGGGCCCATTGCTTTAATGGTTCCTATTTTTTCATTTGTTCCTCATTTGTTAATACATAAAAAATTTAAATTACTTTTTAGGTGGGAATACCTTCTTGGTTTATTTATTATTATAGTTTTATTAATTCCAATGGATTGGGGCTTATATCAACAATTCGATTTACATCCAGAAAAAGAATTATACGGAAGGACAGGTACTTCTGGTCTAAGGTTTTTCTATTGGACTCAAAGTTTTGGAAGAATTACAGGTGAAAGTGTTTGGCATGAAAACGATCATTTCACTTTTTTATTTGAAAATTTATTATGGGGTTTTTTACCCTGGACGGTTTATTTTATTGTTGGACTATGTACAGATATTTACAAATTATTTAAGAATAAACTGCGTATAGATACCCATGCAGAGTGGATAACTACCCCTGGATTCCTCATTACTTATTGCGCATTAGGCATTAGTCATTACCAACTACCACATTATATATACATTGTATTACCCTTTATAGCTATCATAACTGCAAAATGTATTTATAATACGCTACTTAATAATGAAGGATCTATTTTCAAAAACATTTTGAATTATTTTAATATTTTTATTTGCACTATAGTTTTATTGCTTTTAATAATACTACTCATAATACCCTTTCCTTCAAATATATACTTACCTATTTCCTTATTTATAATTTCAGTAATTATTATTTCATATATTATTTATACTAAAAAAATAGCAGTTCCAAGAATGTTGCAATTTTTTTTATGTACAATTTTAATAACAAATCTTTTTTTAAGTATATTTTTCTACCCAAAATTATTAGAATATCAATTAGGCAATAAAGTAAGTAAATTTATTACTGAAAATAAATTAAACAAAAGCTCTTTTTATCTTTATCATATTTACAATGAAAGAAGCCTAGATTTTTATAGCAACCATAGTTTCCACAATATATATAACCTTGATTCAGTAAAATCTTCCGATTATGTTTTAATAGACAATAAAACAATGAATGCAGCTCTATTAAAGAGTTTTGTTAAAATTGAGCAAATTTCAGCATTTCATGTTAGTACTTTGAACGCTGAATTTTTAAACCCCCAAACTAGAAATACGGCCCTATCGTATTATTTTATTTTACAGAAGAAATAGCTATGCACTTTCTACCTCTAATTTATTGACAATATTATTTTTTAATAGTATTGCAAATAGTAAACCTATTGCTGCACCTAATAGAATGCCTCTTATAACATCAAATGGATAATGTACCCCATTGTATATTCTTGAATAGGCTACTAAAATAGCTGATAGAAAAAATACAATTTTAAACCAATTGTATTTATAGGGTAGTAAAACAGTAAGAAATATGGCTAAGGAGAAGAAGTTCGAAGCATGTGATGAAACATATCCATATAAACCACCCGGTCCTGCTTTACTTAGGTGTATAATAGGTTTTAAATATATTTCATGAGAAGGTCTTAAAGTTTTTATTACATATTTAAAAAAAGTAGATATTTTATCGCTTATAATAATCATAGAAATAGCGGATACTATAAAAATCCAACTTTTATTTTTATATACTTTATATAATGTAAATAAGATAAAAAGGTATACGGGTATCCAAACTTCTGTACTACTTAGTAAGTACATTATTTCATCTAGAAATGAATTATGATGACCATTAATTAAAAAGAACAGTTTTAAATTAGTCGAGTCAATACTATTATTCATTATAAATCTTGGTTATCATATAAAAATAAATTTGTGAAATTATTATAGTATTAACTAAATATTATCAATATGTTATTTTTCATTAACATTATTTTCATCATGTTATTAATAATTACTATTCATTATTAAATAACAAATAGGTCACAATTACATAATTTATAAAAATATAAATGTTAAAATTTTGACAATAGATTTGTGCTTCAAAATTTTAAATATGATATCAAAACAAGTTATTTTAAAGTGGTTTTTGACACCACTAATGTTGTTGGGCTTGAGTATTGCCTCATTAGCGCAAAACATTCAAATTAAAGGAAAAGTAATTGATGCTGAAACAAAACAGGCTTTAGAGTCTGCTACTGTTGTAGTAAATGGCAGCAATATTGCTACTAAAACAGATAAAGAAGGTTCATTTTCTTTATCTGCTAATAAAGCGGGTAATATTACTATTTCTTATGTAGGCTTTACTTCTAAGAGTATTGCAATAAATGGTACTACCAATAACTTAGTGATTAGTTTACAAAAGCAAGACCAAGCTTTAACCGATGTAGTGGTAACTGCCTTAGGTGTTAAAAAAGAAACAAAGAAATTAGGATATTCTATACAAGAAGTAAAAGGAGCCGATTTAGTGAAAGCAAGAGAGCCAAACCCTATCAATGGTTTAGTAGGTAAGGTAGCTGGTTTAGATGTAGCTATTAATCGTGAAATGCTTGCAGCACCTAACGTTTCATTACGTGGTTATAATATCTCTTTATACGTAGTGGATGGTATTCCAGTAACCTCTGATACTTGGAATATTAGTCCTGATGATATCGATTCTTATACAGTTTTAAAAGGATTAGCCGCTACTGCTATTTATGGTAGCCGTGCTCAAAATGGCGCCATTTTAATTACTACAAAAAGAGCTAAGAAAAACGATAAAGGATACACAATTGAATTTAATTCATCTACACAAGTAGATAAAGGTTTTATCGCATTACCTAAAACACAGGCTTTATATGGTGGTGGAGATTATTCTCAATATGCTTTTGGTGATGGTAAAGGTGGAGGAATAAATGATGGTGACTATGACGTTTGGGGACCTGCCTTAAATGGACAATTAATTCCTCAATGGAATAGCCCTATTGATCCAGTGACTGGAGTTCGTAAAGCAACTCCTTATTTACCAGTGGGCGTTGATAACTTAAAGCGTTTCATTCAAGCTGGGGTTTTAAGTACTAATAACTTAAGCTTTTCTGCAGCAACAGATCGTTCAAGTGTTCGTATGTCTTTAAGTAATACAACACAACAAGGTATTATTCCAAATACAAAATTAAATACTATTAATTTTAACATTAATGCTAGTTATAATTTGAGTAGCAAGTTTAAAATTGATGGTAACTTAAATTACAATCGT
>Ga0114958_10001019_pt1 | contig 22802 bp, 21 predicted proteins | sample C_130208_EF_Meta_FD_89577 | JGI IMG/M metagenome (GOLD analysis project Ga0114958, IMG submission 89577) | Freshwater microbial communities from Lake Croche, Canada to study carbon cycling - C_130208_EF_MetaG | ecosystem: Environmental > Aquatic > Freshwater > Lake | place: Lake Croche, Canada... | reverse complement strand
TTAGACAATAAAACGGCGCCTATCATAGCAACTAAAAGTAAGATGGATGCAAATTCAAAAGGCACCATATATTCGTTTAATAAAACTTTTCCTAGAACTTTAATGGATTGGTAGTCATCTCCGCTGGTATCATACTCCCCTGTGATTGGTTTAGAATTTACAAATACGGCAATTAAAATAAGACAAATTAAACAGAAGGATACAATCGCAGCCCATCTTGTGATTCGCGGCTTATGTACTTCATTTTCTTTATTTAGATTCATAAGCATGATCGTAAATAAAAATAAAATCATGATAGCCCCGGAATAGACAATAATGTGAACGATAGCGAGGAACTGAGCATTTAAAAGTAAATAGTGTCCTGCTATGGAGAAGAAACAGATAACTAAATAAATAGCACTGTGAATTGGATTTCTACTAAAAATAGTCAAAAATGCAGTGGCTAAGGTTACAAAAGACAGCACACAAAATAGGATAAGAATCGTCGACATTAGTTAGCGTTTTTAAGTTGAGCATTTTTCATAGCCATATCTAAAGGCATGACCAATCTGTCTTTTCCAAAGATAAAATCTTCTCTTTCATAACTCGAAGGAACTAAAACTTTAGAAGTGGTTAGATAAATGGCATCTTTTGGACAAGCTTCTTCACACAATCCACAGAAAACACAACGCAACATATTGATTTCATAGATGGAAGCATATTTTTCTTCTCTGTAAAGTAGTTCTTCACCCGGTTTGCGTTCTTCTGCTACCATTGTAATAGCTTCTGCAGGACAGGAAAGGGCACATAAGCCACAAGCCGTACAATTTTCACGACCCAGTTCATCTCGTTTCAACATATGCTGTCCGCGATAGACAGGACTTCGTTCTCTAACTTGCTCTGGATATTGAATGGTCACTTTTCTGCGAAATAAGTGTTTGATTGTTATGATCAAACCTTTGAAAATCACAACAAGATACAATCGCTCCAAGAAGGTCATCTCTTTATTAGAGACTAGCTTTTTTTTCCCCGATAAGGATATGGTTTCTATTGACATATTTTTTTATTTGAATGCATTCTGAATTTATTTCAGAAATTAATCCTACTCCTTTTATTTTTTAATGCTTATTAAAATCCAAAATAAGCAGCTATCTCACCTCTTAAAATTACAACTCCTGTAATCATGATATTTACAATCGAAAGTGGAATTAATATTCTCCAACCTAAATGCATCAATTGATCGTATCTAAATCTTGGAATAGTCCATCTTACCCACATAAAGAAAAAGATGAATCCACATATTTTTGCAAATAAAACAAGAATTCCGATAACATTGGCTAAATTTACTCCCCAATTTTCAACAGCCCAGCTCATTCCTGGATAATTATAGCCTCCAAAGAACAAAACAGACAATATTGTGGATGAAATAAACATATTCGCATACTCAGCAAATAAATAAAATCCCATTTTCATCGAAGAGTATTCGGTATGATATCCACCAATTAATTCGGTTTCGCATTCTGCTAAATCAAAAGGAGTTCGATTCGCTTCTGCAAAAGCACATACTAAAAAGATTAGAAAAGATAAGGGTTGATAAAAAACATTCCAACTCATACCGGCTTGTTGTGCCGAAATTTCTCTTAAACTCAAAGTCCCGGTCATCATCAATAAAGCAATTATAGAGAGTCCCATTGCTACTTCATACGAAACCATTTGAGAGGCAGCTCTTACTGCTCCCATCAAGGAAAATTTATTATTAGATGCCCAACCTCCAATCATAATTCCGTACACTCCTATAGATACAACACCTATAAAATAAAGTAAGGCAATATCAATATCGGTCGCCTGAAGGATAATATCTCGTCCAAACAGATGAAATTTATCGCCCCATGGAATTACAGCACTAGTCATTAAAGCAGTACTCATTGCAATGGCAGGCCCTACTAGGAAAAGAAACTTATTAGGAGTATCGGGCGTAAATTCTTCTTTAGAGAATAATTTTAATCCATCCGCCAAAGGTTGTAATAATCCACCCTTACCTGCTCGGTTTGGTCCAATACGATCTTGAAGCCAAGCGGCAACTTTTCGTTCAGCCAAAGTAGAATACATTGCCATTACCATTGTAATTGCAAAAACTGCCAATATAATGACACTTTTTTCTATAATAATTGTACTATCCATTATTAGACAAGCGTTTCTGATTGTTAATATCCTCTTCTGTTAATGGTACCTTTGGCATACTGATTTTTTTACGATCAATATCTCTACCCATTAATATGTTTTTCTCAGTATCTATTTCTACTTTCTCTAATTTTCTGTTGTATTTATTTTGATTGATAACAGAGAATTTTTCGAATTTTCTAGGGCCTTCTATAATCCAATCTGTAGGCTCTTTGTGATCAAAACGACAATCGTTACAAATAAATTCATCAACTTCATGAAATTCATCTTTACGACCCGTTACTCTTTGAATTTCGTCTCCAAACATCCAAACGGTAGTTTTACCGGAACATTTTTTACAATCTCTATGCGCATCATAAGGTTTATTGAACCAAACTCGGGATTTAAATCGGAAGGTTTTGTCGGTTAACGCGCCCACGGGACATACATCTATCATGTTTCCTGAAAACTCATTATCTATGGCTTTTGAAAGGCAAGTGGATATATTAGAATGATCCCCTCGATCCATGACACCATGAACTCTGTTGTCGGTTAATTGATCGGCAACCATCACACATCGGTAGCAAAGGATACAACGATTCATGTGCAATTGAATGTTTGGACCAATATCTTCTGGTTCAAAAGTTCTTTTTTCTTCTATGAAACGTGTTTTTGGTTTTCCATGATTGAAACTTAAGTTCTGCAAATCACATTCTCCTGCCTGATCACAAACCGGACAATCTAAAGGGTGGTTGATCAACAGGAATTCAGTGACTGATTTCCGTGCTTCTTCTACTCTTTCCGAATTCTTGCTGTTTACTTCCATTCCGTCTTGACAACCCGTTACACAAGAGGCCATTAACTTTGGCATTGGTCTTGGATCAGCTTCACTTCCTTTGGCAACTTCAACCAAACAACAACGGCATTTACCGCCACTGCCTTTTAGTTTCGAATAATAGCACATGGCTGGGGGAACGCTTTCTCCACCAATCATACGTGCCGCTTGTAGGATAGTTGTTCCTGCTTCTACTTCTATGCTTTGACCGTCTATAGTTACTTTCATTATACTAAATTCTTGTCTTTTAAACTGTTTTTTTTTGTATCAAATGTTTTACCTTTTCAAAAGGCTCAGAAACAAAATGATCTCTATTTTTGATTTTCTCCGGAAAACGGATGTGGTATTCAAACTCCTCTCTAAAATGACGAATCGCTGCGGCTACGGGCCAAGCTGCGGCGTCACCCAATGGACAAATCGTATTACCTTCAATTTTACTTTGAATACTCCAAAGCAAATCGATGTCTTCTTCACGACCAGAACCGGTTTCAATTCGATGCAATACTTTTTCTAACCAACCCGTTCCTTCTCTACAGGGTGAGCATTGTCCACAACTTTCATGATGGTAAAAACGAGAGAAATTCCAAGTATTTCTAACAATACAAGAGGTGTCATTGTACACTATAAATCCTCCGGAACCCATTGAAGAACCTGTGGCAAATGCGCCATCGGCCAAACTTTCATAAGTCATCAAACGATCGTCTCCAGCGGCAGTTTTGTATATTAAATGTGCTGGTAATACTGGAACAGAACTTCCTCCTGGAACAAAAGCCTTCAAAGGTCGGTCCGAACTCATTCCGCCAAGATATTCGTCAGAATTCATAAATTCATAAACACTTAAGCCCATTTCAATCTCATAAACCCCCGGATTTTTGATATGCCCGGAAGCGGATATTAATTTCGTTCCTGTAGATCTGCCGATTCCTATTTTAGCATAATCAGCACCAGAGTTATTTACAATCCAAGGCACTGCAGCTATAGTTTCTACATTATTTACCACAGTAGGATTCGCCCAAAGTCCAGAGACTGCAGGAAATGGTGGTTTGATTCGAGGATTTCCTCTTTTTCCTTCAAGGGATTCTATCAAAGCCGTTTCTTCACCACAGATATAAGCCCCAGCACCAACATGAACATAAAGTTCTAAATCATATCCAGTACCTAATATATTTTTCCCCAACCAACCTGCTGCTTTTGCTTCTGCAATGGCTTTTTCCAATATACGATATACCCACATGTATTCTCCACGAATGTAGATATAGGACAAATTAGCACCTAAGGCGTAACTGGACGTAATCATTCCCTCGATCAATAAATGAGGAAGGTGCTCCATAAGGAAACGGTCTTTAAAAGTACCCGGTTCTGATTCATCAGCATTACAAACTAAATGTCTTGGTTTTCCTGATTTTTTATCAATAAAACTCCACTTCATTCCCGCTGGAAATCCAGCACCTCCACGACCGCGTAATCCAGAAGTTTTCACTTCTTCTACTACTTCGTCTGGAGTCATAGCTTTCATGGCTTTTTCTACTGATGCATAACCCCCATTCTGACGGTATACTTCGTAGGATTTAATGCCTGGAATATTTATTTGGTCTAATAATATTTTTTGTGACATATTATTTATCGTGTAACGTAATTTTGTTTTCTCTACAATCAACAATCAGCTGATCGATTTTTTCTTCGGTGAGATGTTCTTGATAGAAATCGCCTAATTGCATCATTGGTGCATAGCCACAAGCACCAAGACATTCTACACCCCTAACTTCAAATAGCCCATCTGCAGTTGGTTGTCCTAATTTCACACCTAATTTATCGCAGGTATAATCCATTAAATTTTCAACGCCATTCAAACAACAGGGAGAGGTTTGACAAAATTCAAACATGTATTTTCCAATAGGTCTTTGATTGTACATGGTGTAAAAAGAAACCACTTCATAAACCTCAATAGGTTTAATTTGAATGATCTCAGCTACTTTGTCCATCAATTCAAGGCTTAACCAGTTTTCATGTGCATCCTGAACTTCGTGTAAAACAGGCAATAAAGCTGATTTTCTTTTGTCTTCAGGATAGTGACTGATTAATTCATTGATGCGATTCATCAATGGCGCTGTTATGTTAATTTCTTGCGTGTAATGTGTATGTTCCATTTTTTATCATTTTTGCCGCGAAGGCACAAATTCACAAAATATTTATTTTAAAATCTGAATTTCTTAGGCATCTAATTCTCCAGCAATTACATTCATACTGGATAAAATTACAATTGCATCGGATAGCAAGGCCCCTTTTGTCATTTCCGGATAGGCTTGATAATAGATGAAACAAGGTCTTCGAAAATGCAATCGATAGGGTGTTCTACTACCATCAGTAACTAAATAGAAGCCCAACTCTCCATTTCCGCCTTCTACAGCTTGGTATATTTCAGCAACTGGAACAGGAATTTCGCCCATCACAATTTTGAAATGATAAATCAAAGATTCCATATTATGGTAAACATCTTCTTTTGGAGGAAGGTAGTAATCAGGAACCTCGGCATGGAATTCATTTCCTTCTGGCATCTTAGCCAAGGCTTGACGGATGATGCTTAAACTTTCCCAAACTTCGGCATTACGAACGCAAAAACGATCATAAGTATCACCTGATTTTCCAACAGGAATGATAAAGTCGAAATCTTCATAAGAGCTGTAGGGCTGTGCTACACGAACGTCATAATCAACTCCCGTTGCTCTCAAATTAGGACCCGTAAAGCCATAAGCCATCGCTCTTTCTGCTGATATTGCTCCTACATTTACAGTACGGTCCATGAAAATTCTATTTCTTTCAAATAAGTTTTCAAATTCTTTCCAGGCTACAGGAAAGTCTTCTAAAAACACGTCTAGTTTTCTAAAGGCTTCAGGGGACCAGTCTCTTTCAAAACCACCCATTCTGCCCATATTGGTCGTCAAACGAGCACCACAAATCTCTTCGTAGATTTCGTATACTTTTTCTCTGAATTGGAAAACATATAAAAACCCGGTATAAGCTCCAGTATCTACTCCAAGGATCGAATTACAAATGATATGGTCTGTAATTCGGGCCAATTCCATTACGATAACTCTTAAATATTGGGCTCTTTTTGGAACTTCAATATCCAATAGTTTCTCTAAAGTCAACCACCATCCCATATTGTTGATAGGAGAGGAACAATAGTTCATTCGGTCCGTAAGTGGCGTGATTTGGTAAAAGGGACGATTTTCTGCAATTTTTTCAAAAGCCCTGTGGATGTATCCAATTGTGGCTTCTGCTTCGAGAATTCGCTCCCCATCCATTAACAAGATATTTTGGAAAATACCATGTGTTGCAGGGTGTGTTGGACCTAAATTAAGAATCGTAAGCTCGCTTCCGTCTTCATTAAGTTTCTCTTTTATTATTTTAGCATAGCGATGCTCTGGTGGTAATAATAGTTCTGACATTTATCGAATGTGAAAAATTATATTTTTTAAATATTTATTGATGTTCTTCCGAAGAATCTATCATCTTTGTCTGTTCTTCCGCTATCTTCTAATGGAAATTCTTTTCGCATCGGAAAAGACACCATTTCATCCATATTTAAAATACGTTTTAATTGAGGATGACCGATGAAATTGATCCCGTAAAAATCGTAAGTTTCTCTCTCCATCCAATTGGTAGAAAGAAATATAGTGGATGCCGTTTTTATTTCTGGGTTTTCTCCGTTAAGGAAAGTTTTAATTCTGATTCTTTTGTTTTCATACCAATTGTGAAGGTGGTAAACAATTTCGAATTGATGGTTCACATCGTTTTCCGGATAGTGAACCCCGCACAAATCAGTTAAAAAATGAAAACGTAAAATTGGATCGTTTTTCAAAAAAAGAAGCACTGCCGTATTGATATCAGACGTAATTTCAAATGAAAAAATGTCTCTGTCTTGTTTGAAATCAAAAACATCTGCGCCAAATGCCGCTACTAATTTTTCCTGAATTGCTGTTGTTTCTAATGCCATTTCCTTATTTAATATTATAAGATGCCAATAATTCTTGATATTCTGGAGAACTTCTTCTTCTTACAGATTCAGTTCTAACTAATTCTTGCAATTTCATGATGCCATCAATAATCTGTTCTGGTCGTGGAGGACAACCGGGAACATATACATCTACTGGAATTACTTTGTCAATTCCTTGTAGTACAGAATAAGTGTCGAAAATTCCACCGGATGAAGCACAGGCTCCAACAGCAATAACCCAACGAGGCTCTGCCATTTGTTCGTATACCTGGCGTAAAACACCACCCATTTTTTTAGAGATCGTTCCCATCACCAAAAGCATGTCTGCCTGGCGTGGAGAAAAACTATTCCGTTCGGATCCAAAACGACCTAAATCGTAGTGAGAGGCCATAGTAGCCATAAATTCAATTCCACAACAGGAAGTTGCGAAAGGCAATGGCCAAAGGGAGTTAGCACGAGCCATTCCAACAACCTCATTCAGTTTTGTAGCGAAGAATCCTTCTCCTACAACTCCTTCCGGTGGGGCAACCATATTTATTTTTGTTTCGCTCATTTTTTGTGTTATGTTTAAATTTTAAGCTCTATAGTTTAAAATTTAATGTTTATAATTAAAAAAATATTATTCCCATTCTAACGCTTTCTTCTTGATAATGTAGAAGAAACCGATTAACAACAAAGTCATGAAAATTACCATTTTAACCATTCCTTCCATTCCTAATTCTTTGAAATTAACAGCCCAAGGATATAAAAAGATCACTTCGACATCGAATAAAACAAAAAGTATGGCAACAAGGAAGTATTTTACTGAAAAAGGAATTCGGGCATTACCTATGGATTCAATACCACATTCGAAATTCTTATCTTTTTTAGCAGAGGATCTACTTGGACCTAATTTCCCTGATACTATGATAGTTCCGACAACAAATCCAACGGCTAAAACGAATTGAATTAATATAGGTAAATAATCTAATTGATTTGATTGCATAATTTACAAAATTACTTTTTTAAATTAGACGCAAAGATAAGTTTCAATACTTAATTAGCAATGAAAAATCTAAATTCATACTTAAGATTAGGTATGATTTTACTAATTTTTATTCATTATAAATAATACGAATTTCTTAATCCAGACCAGAGCGGATTTAAAGTCTTGTTGCGGGCATAAAAATAATGCTCCTTCAAGAGTGTAGTAGTTTTTTTACATAAAAAAAACGTTTCGAGTTGAGTCGAAACGTTTAAAAATTCTGGGTAACAAAAATAGTGTATATTTTTAGTCTTCAAGAACTGCTACTTTAGCAGCTACTTTCCCTTTTCTTCCTTCTTCTTCTTCATAACTTACTCTGTCACCTTCGCGCAATTCTTCCGCGTTGATTCCTGATGCATGAACAAAAATGTCTTTTCCTGTTTCTTCGTCTGTAATGAATCCGTAACCTTTAGATTCATTGAAAAATTTAACTGTACCTGTACGCATTGTAATAGTAATAATAATTTATAATGAAGCAAATGTAATATTTAATATAATACGAAAACCATTCTTGTCTTTTTTTTTCCAAAAATATTGATATTCAAGGTTTTCTAGCAAATATAATCGATAAACTACACAAAGTCTATTTTAATATGTAGCTCTTTTAGTTGTGTTTCATCAATTTTTGAGGGCGCATCAATCATCACATCTCTACCCGAATTGTTTTTTGGGAAGGCAATAAAATCACGAATAGTTTCCTGTCCTCCTAAAATAGCAACCAGTCGATCAAGACCAAAAGCGAGCCCACCATGAGGCGGAGCTCCAAATTGGAAAGCATCCATTAAGAAACCAAATTGTGCTTTTGCCTCCTCTTCGGTGAAACCTAAATACTTAAACATTAATTGTTGTGTGGCTTTATCATGAATACGGATCGATCCACCTCCAATTTCATTTCCATTTAATACCATATCATAGGCATTAGCTCTCACTTTCCCGGGATTGGTTTCTAATAAATGCATATCTTCTGGTTTAGGAGAAGTAAAGGGATGGTGCATCGCATGATACCTTCCGCTTTCTTCGTCATATTCCAATAATGGAAAATCAACAACCCACAATGGGGCGAATTCATCTGATTTTCGCAGTCCCATTCGGTTGGCCAATTCCATTCGAAGCGCACTTAATTGTACTCTTGTTTTGTCAGCAGGTCCTGAAAGAACGAAGATCATATCGCCCGCTTTTGCTCCTGTAATTTTAGCCCAATTGGCTAGATCTTCCTGATCGTAAAATTTATCTACGGAAGATTTATAACTTCCATCTTCATTGCATTTAACATAAACCATTCCGCTTGCACCAATTTGGGGGCGTTTGATCCAATCAATAAAACCGTCGATTTCTTTACGGGTATAATTCCCAGCATTAGGAACAGCAATTCCAACAACTAATTCAGCCGCATTGAAAACCGGGAAATCTTTATGTTGTGCAAATTCGTTTAATTCGCCAAACTCCATACCGAAACGAATGTCCGGTTTGTCATTGCCATAAGTTTTCATCGCATGCTCGTAGGTCATTCTTGGAAATGTATCCACCTCAATCCCTTTTATCTCTTTCAATAAATGGCGTGTCAATCCCTCAAATACATTCAAAATGTCTTCTTGCTCCACAAAAGCCATCTCACAATCAATTTGTGTGAATTCCGGTTGGCGATCAGCCCGTAAATCTTCATCGCGGAAACATTTTACAATTTGGAAATACTTATCCATTCCACCTACCATCAACAATTGTTTAAAAGTTTGTGGTGATTGTGGTAAAGCATAGAATTGTCCCTCATTCATTCGGGAAGGCACTACAAAATCCCTTGCTCCTTCGGGAGTAGACTTAATTAAATAAGGAGTTTCTACTTCGCAGAAATCCAAATCCGAAAGATATTTACGTACTTCCATCGCCACTTTATGGCGAAAAAGCAAATTGTTTTTTACGGGATTTCTACGAATATCCAAATAGCGGTATTTCATTCGAATGTCTTCGCCACCATCAGTTTCATCTTCTATGGTAAATGGCGGAGTCAATGAAGCATTTAAAATCTTTAATTCGGTCACTAAAATCTCAATCTCGCCCGTAACCATATTCTTATTCTTGGCTTCTCTTTCAATTACGGTTCCTCGTATCTGAATAACAAATTCACGACCCAGCGTTTTAGCCAATTCAAAGACCTCTTTTTGACTGCGACCTTCGTCAAAAATTAATTGCGTAACACCATAGCGGTCGCGTAAATCAACCCAGTTCATAAAACCTTTATCTCTTGATTTTTGAACCCAACCGGCAAGAGTGACTTCTTTATTAATATGAGTGGCGTTTAATTCGCCGCAATTATGACTTCTATACATGAACTAAATTTTAGACTGCAAATTTAGAACTAATTAAGAAGAATAAATTGAGATTTTAGTTTTTTTAAAGCAGTCTTTTGTCTTTTGCTTTTTTTTGTAAATGTTAAAGTTACTTCAATGTTACCAAATTGTAAACTAAACGTGATTTAATTGTAAATAAAAAGAAGTAGATTTGAGTTATTAATAACAAGCTAAAGTAATAAACCATGAAAAAGTATATGATAATTGGAGCAATGTTGGTTTCAGGTATGTTATTTGCACAAAATAGTAAACCGACAATCGAACTGAATGGGAATAAAGTAAAAGCCACTTATTTCTATGACAATGGGAAAGTACAACAAGAAGGCTTTTACAAAGAGGGAAAATTAGATGGCCAGTGGATCGCTTATGATGCTATGGGAAATAAAAAAGCTATGGGGTCTTACAGTCAGGGTCAAAAATCAGGCAAATGGTTCTTTTGGAACAAGACTGTACTGAGTGAAGTAGATTATGTAAACAGTAAAATTGCATTGGTTACCAATTGGAAACAAGATGCAATAGTTAATCTAAATTAATACCGAATTATTATAAAAATAAAAAAGTCCCATCTGGGACTTTTTTTATGATTAAATACTGAACTTAGGAAGTGTGGCTTGTTGTAAATCCATCCTCTTCTAGTTGATGTGGCGTATACTCTTCTACCATTAAGGTCTCGAAATCAGTTTTCTTTCCTTTTGTAAATTTAAAAATCAATTTTTCCATGATTTCGTAAATTACAGGAACGATAATCAATGTCAAAAATAAGGAACTCAATAATCCTCCTATGATTACCCAGGCCAATCCGTTTTTCCATTCGGCTCCAGCACCTGAAGCTAATGCTATTGGTAGCATACCAAAGACCATAGCAATTGTGGTCATTAAGATAGGACGCAATCGGGCATGATTGGCCTGGATTAGAGCAGTTCGAATCGATTCACCCGCAGCTCTTCGCTGATTCGTAAAATCGACTAACATAATAGCATTTTTACAAACTAAACCAATCAACATAATGATTCCCAGTATAGTGAAAATATTTAAGGCGTTATTGGTCAAAGCCAAGGCCAATAAAGCACCAATAAAGGATAATGGAATCGAAAATAATACCACGAAAGGGTGTGCAAAACTATCATACAAGGCTACCATGACCAGATAAACTAAAAGTATTGCTGCCAACATTGCATAACCCAATGTTCCAAAACCTTCCGATTGGTTTTCCATATCTCCTCCCCAGCTGTAGTTTACCCCAGCAGGCTTTTTAAGTTTTTCAAAAGCGGTCTGCCATTCTGCAGCTACTGATCCCACCGGACGTCCCACAGTTTGTCCTTTTATGGTCACAGAGGCTGTTTTATCTCTACGTTCCAATTGACTTGGACCCGAGCCTTCTTTAATGGCGGCAAATTGAGATAGTTTTATTTGTTCACCTCTGTTATTGATAAATAGAAGTTCACTTACATCATTGATGTTTCTTCGGTCAAAACTGTTGTACTTGATATTGATATCATATTCATATTCACCAGCTCTGAATTTCCCGTCTTTATTTCCATTATAAGCTGTTTGCATAGTCATACCTACTGTTTGTAAGGACAAACCAAGTGCAGCCATTTTATCCCGATCTACTTGAACGTTGATTTCAGGATTTCCAGTTTCTACTGATAGTTTAATTTCAGCTGCTCCCGAAATTTTTCGTAATTCTTTTTCAGCTGCCCTTGCAAATACCATCGCACTGTCTAAGGTCGCTCCCGTAACGACTAATGCTAAAGGAGAATCTTCTGCAGTTCCGATGATTCCAATAGGTACTGTTTTAACCTTAGCACCAACCAAAACTTTTTCTAGGGCGCGTTTCATTTTAGCAGCATAGACATAGGAATCGTCTAAACGATCTTTTTGATTAATCATTTTTACATCGATCTCTGCCTTATAAGCTGTGGCTTGAGTGGCACCAAATCCTTCACTCGTTTGTCCAACGGTGGTGATCAGGCTTCTCACATATTCTTGTGTGTTTAAAAAAGCTTCTGCTCTTTGGGCCATGAAATTGCTCCTCTCAAGGGAAGCATCTTTCGGAAGCTCAATCTGTACTAGGAATTCCCCACTGTCTGATTTAGCAAAAAATTCAGCACCTACAAATCCAAAACCGACAAGTGAAACGGAAGCAAAAAACAATACAAGCACAAGGGCTAAAGTAGTTTTATAATGATCCAAACACCATTTTAATAATTCGTTAATCCAATTGGTAAAGCGAGTCAATACTTTTTCGAATCCCAGGATAAGTCTTCCAAAGGCATTCTTGCCTTCAATTTTTTCTAACTTTCCAAAACGAGAAGACAACCAAGGAACTATAGTGAAGGAGGCCAATAATGATAATAAGGTAGATATAATTACGGTAACACAAAATTGTGTAATTATATTGGAAACCAAACCAGTACTCAAAGCAATTGGCAAAAACACCACCACGATAACCAGGGTAATTGAAGTAACCGTTCCTCCAATTTCGGCAGTTCCGTCATAGGCAGCACGTACTCGGTTTTTACCCATTTCCATGTGTCTGTAGATGTTTTCTAATACTACAATAGCATCATCAACTAGGATTCCTACCACTAAGGATAATCCCAATAAACTCATTAGGTTTAAAGTATAACCCAACAAGGCAAAACCAATAAAAGTTGCAATTAAGGATGCGGGTATCGAGATCATTACAATCATGGAATTCCGAATACTGTGTAAGAAAAACAACATTACAAACGCTACTAGCAATACGGCAATTAACAAATCGTGAATGACGGAATCTGCTGCCTGAAGCGTAAATACAGTGCTATCATTGGCCACGTTTAATTTGACACCACTGGCCTTATAATCACTTTCTAATTTGCTAATACTTTTCTGCACCTCTTCACTTACAGCAACAGCATTAGCATCGGATTGTTTTAAAACTTGTAATATAATAGCGCTTTTTTGATCAACTCGAGCTATCTTTTCAGGGGTCTTTTCAGCATCCTGAACATCGGCTACATCAATCAGGCGAACCTGAACTCCGTTTTTGGAGGACACAATAAGATTTCTTAATTCATTAACCGTTTTGTATTTTCCTGCCAAACGTATCAATATCTTCTGCTCTCGAGTTTGGATGTTTCCCGTTGGGAAATCCAAATTGGAAGACAAGATGACTTGTTGCACTTCGGCTACCGAAAGTCCGTAAGCCTGAAGTTTTTTTGCGTCTAGATTGACCTGAATTTCTCTTTCCTGACCGCCGATAATATTGACTTTAGCCACTCCGTTTACACGGGATAATACAGGAGCAATTTTTTTGTCAATCAAGTCATAAAAAGCGATTTCATCCATTTTAGCATTGGCACCAATAGTCATAATAGGCAAATCACTCAAGGAGAATTTGTTCAAAGAGGGTGGGTCAATTCCTTCAGGTAAGTCTTTCAGAATTGCATTTATTTTTCGCTGTGCATCATTTAGAGAAAGATCTACTTTGGCCTTAGAGGTTAAGGTTATGGAAACCGTAGACAAACTTTCGTAGGAACGGGAATCAATTTTTTTTATATTTTCTAATGAGGCAACGGCATCTTCAATTTTTTTAGTTACCGTATTTTCTACCTCACTTGGGGAGGCTCCGGGATATATCGTTGCAATGGTGACTACATTTTGATCAAATTTCGGAATCAATTCGTAGCCCAACTGGCTATAACTAAATAAACCTCCAATAATTAAGATTGAAAACAAGACAATCACTAAGGACGGGCGTTTAATGGATATTTCTGCTAATTTCATAATTTTAGTATGGTGATTGGTAAAATTTATTTAATGATATCCACTTTAGTTCCATCTATCAAATTGATTTGACCGGTAACAATTACGGTTTCATCATTAGTCAGCCCCTTTATAATTTCTACCTGATCTCCTATAATTCTGCCGGCAGTTACCATTTTTAATTTGGCAATTCCACTTTCTACTACAAAAATTTGATTGTTACTAACACTTCCTACAAAAGCATTTCTAGGAACAATCATCAAATTTTGTTTTTGTTGATTGGAAGCAAATACCGCTGTACCATACATTCCTGCTTTTAATTCATTAGAACTCGAATTAGTTATTTCAATTTCAATTGGAAAATTCAAACTCGCATTTGCTTTTGGCGCTATAAAAGTAATTTTTCCTGAATATTCAGCATCTGGATAAACACTAGCAGTCACTTTGATAGTATTTCCCACTTTTAAACTGGCAACCTGACTTTCGTTTACGGTCACCTTTAATTTTAATTTAGAAACATTAACGATATCAAATAATGGAGTTGAAGCTCCAAGAACTGACCCAGGCTCAATGTATTTCGTATTCACAATTCCATTTATCGTAGCTTTGATGTTAGTGTCTCCCATATTTACTTTGGCTTGTTTCAACATAGATTGCGTGTTTACCATATTCAATCTAGCCTGATCCAATTGTTGTTTGGTAACTCCTCCTGTTTTGTAGGCATTTTCAAAACGGTTAAAATCTCTTTGTGCATTTTCAAAAGAAGCTTCTGCCGCTTGTAAATTGGCCGAAATCTGTTCGCTCCTTACAATAGCTAGTGTTTGTCCAATGCGAACTTTGTCACCCTCATTTACCAAAACTCGGATTACTCGTCCTGGTTTTTCAGCCGAGAATTTTAATTCTTGTAAAGGCTCGAAATTTCCATTCGCTAAAAAATCAAAAGAGACATCTTCCGTTTTAACGCTGGCTACTCTAACCGATACGCTGGCATTTTTTTCAGCAACAATAGCCGTTTTAGCTTCGTTTTCTTTTTTGTTATTGGATAATATTATGGCAATCGTTGCTAATGAACCTAGAACTACTAAGCCCGTGATTATATTTTTTTTCATTTTATTAGTTAGTTTAATAGTGTTTTTAATTCTCCTTTTGATTTGATTAATTGTATTTCGGCCAGTTTATAATCTAATAAAGCGGCAGTATAATTATTTTGTGCTTCTGTTAATGCATTTTCAGCATCTAAAAGATCGGTTAAAGAAGCGAGTCCTTGAATGTAATTATTTCGGGTATTGTCTAAAACTTCCTTCGCTAATTGCGAATTTGTATTTTGGTTTCTAATGGTTATAAGACTGTTTTCAATCTGTGTTTTCGAATTTACAAAGGCAAGGTCGAGAGCTAATTTGGTGTCTTTTATATCCTCCTGAAGCGATCGGATATTGACATCAGATTGTCTCACCTTAGCTCGAGTTCCAAATCCAGTAAAAATAGGTACCCTTAAATTCAAACCTATGGCAGAGAAATCAGACCAATATACTTTGTCAGATCGGTTTTGTCCCCAAGGCATTTTTGGTCCTTGCCCAATATAATTAAAACTACCACTAAGGGATAGCGTAGGGTAATAAGCAGCTTGATCGGCCATTTTTTGATAAATTAAGAGCTCTTCTTGTTTTTTCAAAATCAAGTATTCAGTTCGGCTTGAAGTATTGGGAATTTCGGATAATACTTGTGGTGTTACTTCAAAAGCCGTTTGCGGAATCACAATCTGATTTTCTATTGGCATACCCATATAAAATTTCAAAGCATTTTCCTGAAGTTGAACAGCATTAAAAACTTGTTGTCGCAAAGTATTGATGTTTGAAATCTTTACTAGAATTCGGTCTAAATCAATTTTTTTAGCCAAACCATTGTCGTATTGTCCTTGTATGATATTTTTAACTTTATTCGTATTGACATAATTACTGTCAATTACATTTAATTTTTGTCTTTGAACATACACCTGATAATAATTGTTAGCCACTCTTTCAATAACTTGTTCTTCGGTTAATTGTTCATTGATTTGGTAAAACTCTCTAGTGGATTTTGCAGCTCTCAATCCGGTAAAAACGGTTTGGTCAAAGAGTGCTTGATTTAAAGTAAGTCCTGCAACAGAGCTCCATTTTTGCCCAAAAATAGCTTTAATAGAGGTTCCAGGTTGCCCAAAGGAACTTCCGTCAATAACACTTGTCTGTAAAACAGGATTGTAAGTTAGGTTTCCATTTGCTGCAATCTGAGGTAAGGCTCTGGAACGTACTTCCTGTATTTGATATTCACTGTTTTCAACTTTCAACTTTGCTTTTTTGGCGTCCGCTTTGTTTTCCAAAGCATAGCTGATGGCCTGTTTAAGGGAAAGAGTTTGGTTTTCTTGAGCTTCAGCATAGACTGAGAAGCTTAAAATGGTCATTAATAGTATTCTCTTCATCGATTCGGATTATATATTTGGGTTTAATAAATGTTTCTCAAGTTCAATAACGCCTATTGGAGTAGCCATGGCTCTTAAATGATATTCTAATATTTCTAATTCTAATTTTTGACCTTCTCTTTCCGAACTGGTACTTTCTTTGATGCTAAAAACAAGATTGTAGTAAAACGAAGTGTAACTTTGAGAATTAATGTTTTTTCGATACAAACCTTCTGCGATGCCTTTTTCAATATTTTGTTTGAACCAAATATTACATTCTTCAATCTCTCTTTTAATTACATTCTCATAAATTTCTGGATAATGTTTTTTTAATTGGTAAACAGGGGAGTTGTCTGATGAATTAAACATTTCCTGGAACATCTTACGAATCTCAAAATTTTCTTGAATGGCATTGTGATTTAAAGCAATGATGGTGTTAATGATTTGATGAATTTCCTTATGAGCTATCAAGGTAGTTTCAGTAATTAAAACCTCTTTATTACTAAAATACTTGTAAATGGTTTTTTTTGAAATAGCCATTTCATTGGCAATATCATCCATAGTGACACTTTTAAAACCTAATTTTAAAAATAGCTCTCTTGATTTTCCGATGATCTTTTCTTTCATATTTAATTAAATTATCGAACCTTATCCCTATTATAAGTTAAATTTTGAGTGCAAATATAATACGGAAACTTTGAATACATCAAAAGTTTCCAAAGTATTTACATTTATTTAACATTTGTTCAAAATTCGAAGTTTGTAATAAGGAGTGAATACTGTAAATTAGCCAAAAAATTCAGCCATGCATTCTATTTATCAGTATCAGGAATTTATTGTCAACTATTTGCAATCACAAACGCAAAGTAAGGAGCCTAAAAATTTATACGAACCTATTGCCTATATATTAGGTCTTGGTGGTAAAAAAATACGTCCCGTTCTGACCTTAATGACTGCCGAAGTTTTTGATGCCAATTATGAAAAAGCCCTGCCAGCAGCTTTAGCAGTGGAAGTATTTCATAATTTTTCCCTGATTCACGATGATATTATGGATGACGCGCCTTTGCGAAGAGGTCATGAAACCGTTCATGAAAAATGGAATGTGAATACCGGAATTCTTTCTGGTGACGCGATGTTGATTTTGGCCTACCAATATTTTGAAAAATATGAAGCCCCTGTTTTTAGTAAATTAGCACAATTGTTTAGTAAAACTGCTCTTGAAGTTTGCGAAGGCCAACAATGGGATGTTGATTTTGAAGATAGAGAGGATGTCACCATTCCGGAATATCTAAAAATGATAGAATATAAAACAGCGGTTTTAGTAGCTGCTGCAATGAAAATGGGTGCTATAATAGCCGATACCAGCCCTGAAAATGCAAATCTGATTTACGATTTCGGTTTGAATTTAGGTTTGGCGTTCCAACTGCAGGATGATTATTTAGATGCCTTTGGTGATCCGGAAACTTTTGGAAAACAAGTAGGAGGGGACATTATAGAAAATAAAAAAACCTATCTGTTTTTGAAAGCAATGGAATTTGCTGATCTGGAACAAAGAGAACAATTGCGGCATTTGTTTTCTGTTCAGCCCTCAGACAATTCAGATAAAATAGAATCGGTTAAACAAATTTTCCTGACTACCGGTGCTGCAGTTGCAACCCAAAAAGCGATTCAGGATTTTACGCTCCAAGCTTTCCGAACCTTAGAACAAATAAGCATAGAGCAAGAGAAAAAAGAAATTCTTCGATCCTTCGGAGAAAATTTAATGGGTAGAAAAGTATAAAACTATCAAGACGAACAAGCAAATTAATACAAATATTTCATGTTTCTAGCACCACAAACCACTGATTTATTGCTTTCGGAAGCAGAAAGTGAAAATTTATACCTCAAATTAATTGAGCAAATCAACAAGGATTTTAATCTAGCCAATGAAGGAATTGATTTCCCCATAAGTATCAAACCCGATGATTTGAAAGGTCAGTTACACGAAAAAATCTACCGTTTGATTCAGTATAAATTTGCCGAATATCTTAATTTACTCTACATAATCGATGTGTCCGAAGATCAGGTCCGAAAACTAGATGGGACCGATTTGGTTCTTCTATCGGAACAAGTTGCCTTTTTAGTTTTAAAAAGAGAATGGCAAAAGGTGTGGTTCCGGAATAAATACTAACTATTCTAATTCTTTTTTCAGAATCGTTTTTGTCCATAATTCTATTCCATTAATGTCAAACAAATGGAGCTCCATTCTTCGCTCCTCTTTTGAGCCTAAAAAGGAAATGGTGCCAAAGTTGTTTTGGACAAAGGCACTTCCCTCTACCTTATATTTGTTAGGTTCATTTAATACTTTCTTTGAAGCCGTTCCTGCCGTAAACGGAGAAACAGTCCAATCATAAATAGGATAGGTGTTATCACGTGCCAACATGGACAGCTCTGCAAAATGCCGGTCGCCACTTAAAAAGAAAACGCCTTTGATCTTGTTATTGCTGATTTCCTCCAATAGTTTTTCCTTTTCTTCAGGAAAATGCCCGTAGTTTTCGGAATCAACTACCGAATTTAACACCTGACCACCAATCACTATGATTTTAAAACCGGCATCCGAATTACTTAAAGCATCAATTAGCCATTCGAATTGCCTAGTACCCAACATCGTTTTCTCACCCGTAATCCGACCATCAGGCGATCTGAAAAACCGATCGTCCAGCAAGAAAAACTGCGCGTCACCCCAATTAAAAGTAGAGAATACACCTTCATTTTGATCAACACCGATACCGTAACTTTTATTAGCCCAAAAATCCGTGAAAGCTTTTTGGGTTATATGTTTGTTGTAAAAACTCCGGTCGCTATTATCAGGACCAAAATCATGATCGTCCCAGATGGCAAAGTTTTGAGTTTTTGCGAGTAAGGGTTGAATCTCTTTTATGGATCTGGAATGGGTATTTCGGTGATAAATACCGGTTTTACTATCCCAATCGACTTCTCTTAAATAGGAGTTGTCTCCGCCCCAAATCATAATATCTGGATTTTTTTTGGCAATGCTTTCAAAAATAGAATAACCGCTTCCATAGGGTTTCCCGGGTCGGTCTACTTTGGGTTCGTTGATATACATGCAGCTGCCAAATGCCAGCGTGAAATCAGGAGCATCTTCACGCCATTGCCACAATTTTTTAGAAGAAAAGCTGGTTTCATAAGGAAGTTCCACTTTCTTGTCATTGATATAAACCGTGTATTCGTATTTTTTTCCAGGCTCTAGTTCGTCTAAAATAAGGTGATTGGTATAGCCGTTTTCTTTTTTGGAAGTTTGATTTTTGGTTTTATATACTTTTGACGGATTGTCTAAAGCAAAATAACTCACTTTGACGGAGGCTTCTTTATTGGTTTGCAACCAAATTACAGCCTCGGTCATTTCACAATAACCAACCATAGGTCCCGATTGTAAAAGACTATTTTGAGAAAACCCAACATACGAACACACCAAAAACAGGACTATTAAACTCTTTTTCATAGCTATAAATTTAGAAATAAATCCGGACAAATGGCATCAGGGCACTACCATAAATACTATACCGATCAGTTAAAAGATTATAGCGTACCCCAACAGTTGCATTTCCAGAGCGATAGCCTGCCCCTAAAAATAAAGCGGTATTCCAATAATTGGGCGCGGAAGCGTACAAACTTGTATTTCGGGAGCTTACATTGACTCTTAGTTGTTCTATTTCTGCTGATAATTGAATTTTATCAATCGGATTCAACAATCCTATGATACTCGCACCATAGATATGCGAGGAATAAAAATCACGTTGTTTCAAATATTTGTATTGTGTACCAATACCCACGGCTGCAAATGCATTCAAATTATAAATAGCACTTGGCATCAGCGATATATCGGTGTAGCCGGATCCAAAACCCAATCCAATACCACCTCCAAATTGAACATTTTGCCAAAAAACACTTTTCATAGCATTTTTAGACTGCGCTGAGTTATTCGTTGATAAAATCAAAAAAACAAATAAGATAATGCCTTTTCCGTAGTAAATCAATGCGCTTTTTTTAATCATCTGGTCTAAATTCAGTTTTTAATCCATAAAAGTATCTAAAAATAATTAGTATTTAATCGCATTTTATGTACTTTTGCAACACATTTTTATAAATTTTCGATATTCGATACCATTATGGATAGGTTTTCATTTTTAAACGCAGCACATACCGAATTTTTCGCACAATTATACGACCAATATCTTGAAAATCCAGATAGCGTTGAAGCTAGCTGGAGAAGCTTTTTTCAAGGTTTCGATTTTGGGATGACCACTTACAATGAGGAAAATCCAGTGATTCAATCGGCTGGAGTTGCTTCAAGTACAATTGATAGCGGACTTGTTTCGGAAAAAATACTCAAAGAATTTAATGTTTTAAGATTAATAGACGGCTACAGAACACGCGGTCACCTTTTTACCGAAACCAATCCGGTTCGGGAAAGAAGACACCATTTTCCGAATCTGGATTTGGAGAATTTCGGATTGTCAAATGCCGATTTAAACACCGTTTTTGACGCCGCTAAAATATTAGGGCATCAGCCTTCCACACTAACAGACATACTAAGACACCTAAAAAGAGTGTATTGCCATCATATTGGTATTGAATACATGTACATGAGGAACCCAACAGTAATTCAATGGGTTCAGGATCGTCTTAACATCAATGACAATCATCCGAATTTTGATAACGATCAAAAGAAAAAAATTCTTGGCAAATTAAATGAAGCAGTTTCTTTTGAAAACTTTTTACATACAAAATATGTAGGTCAAAAACGTTTTTCACTAGAAGGGGGAGAATCTTTAATTCCTGCTTTAGATGCTTTAATCGAAATGGCAGCCGAAAAAGGAGTAGAGCAATTCGTGATGGGAATGTCGCACAGAGGTAGATTAAGCGTTTTAGCCAATATATTTGGTAAATCTACTCAGGATATTTTCGGAGAGTTTGATGGTAAGGATTATGATCAGGAATATTTTGATGGGGATGTAAAATACCATTTGGGTCTTACAGCCGATAAAAAAACAAGCACAGGAAAAAGCATTAATATTAATCTTGCCCCAAATCCTTCACATCTTGAAACCGTTGGTGCCGTGATTGAAGGAATTACAAGAGCCAAACAAGACAAGTATTTTCCCAACGATATTTCTAAAGTTTTACCCATCGCCGTTCACGGAGATGCCGCAATTGCCGGTCAGGGAATTCTATACGAAATTGTTCAAATGGCACAATTAGACGGATACAAAACCGGCGGAACCATTCATATTGTGGTTAACAATCAAGTTGGTTTTACTACTAATTATGCCGACGCTCGTTCCTCAACCTATTGTACCGATGTTGCCAAAGTAACCTTGTCTCCCGTTTTGCATGTCAATGCCGATGATGCCGAAGCCGTAGTACACGCCATGTCTTTTGCTTTGGATTTCAGAATGGAATTTGGACGAGATGTCTTTATTGATTTATTAGGATACAGAAAATACGGACATAACGAAGGCGATGAACCTCGTTTTACCCAGCCCGTTTTATATAAAATTATTGCAAAACATAGGAATCCAAGAGATATTTATGCGGAGCAATTAATGATCGAAAATGTAATCGATGCTAATTATATCAAGGGATTAGAGAAAGAATATAAAGCCAATTTAGAAGTTAGCTTAGAAGAATCTCGTAAAAAACCATTGACTATTATTAGTCCGTTTATGAAAAATGAATGGCTTGGTTTCAAACAAGTAACCGACACGCAAATGTTGGAGAAAGTAGAAACAGGTTTCCCTAAAGAAGGACTTGTTACTATTGCGAATGCAGTTTGTAATTTGCCATCGGATAAAAAATTCATCAGCAAAATACAGAAATTAGTCAACGACAGAAAAACAATGTTTTTTGAAACCGATAAGTTAGATTGGGCTATGGCCGAACATTTAGCTTATGGATCTTTACTTCAGGAAGGTTTTGATGTTCGTATTTCAGGACAGGATGTTGAGCGAGGAACTTTCTCTCACCGTCATGCTGTTCTAAAAGTAGAAGATTCAGAAGAAGAAGTAATATTGCTTAACGGTATTGAAGGAGCAAGCGGTAAATTCCAAATTTACAATTCGCTTTTATCCGAATACGGTGTCTTAGCATTTGATTATGGTTATGCTTTGGCAAATCCAAAAACATTAACCATTTGGGAAGCACAATTTGGAGATTTCAGTAACGGAGCTCAGATTATGATTGACCAATATATCGCATTCGCGGGAAAGAGGTAAAAC
>Ga0114958_10001017_pt1 | contig 22816 bp, 24 predicted proteins | sample C_130208_EF_Meta_FD_89577 | JGI IMG/M metagenome (GOLD analysis project Ga0114958, IMG submission 89577) | Freshwater microbial communities from Lake Croche, Canada to study carbon cycling - C_130208_EF_MetaG | ecosystem: Environmental > Aquatic > Freshwater > Lake | place: Lake Croche, Canada... | reverse complement strand
CAAAGCTTGAAGCTCAGCGCGGTCGGCGGGGCCCAGGTAAAGGCAGATGTCGGAGCGTCTCATCTCCCGAACATGCCACAGACGATAGCAGTTGGGAATCTTATGTCAGGCGTAGAACACTAGGAGACCTAAAAGTCAGGTGGACAGAGAAATGATGATGGGTGTCGTCAGCGAGGTCACGACACGGTCCTTCAGTCAGTTCACAAGATATCCTTTGGGGCCAAGGGCTGCGGAGATACGATCAAGTTGCCGAGAATAGGTGTTATCGGCTGCAAAGGCCTTCCGCTTCTCGATGAGCTCGGGCGTGTTCCACGCATCAACGCTCCGGATTACTTTGCCAAGAAGTTCGACATAATCGCCATCTAGTGTACACATGACTATCAAGTCGTTCACTCGCTCGTATTCACTTGTATATGTAGCAACAATGACCTTCCCGCTCATCATGTATTCCATCATTTTATGCGGGTTCGAGTTATTATCAGAATCAGATTTCTGGTACGTGACAAGAAGAATGTCTGCATTTGCAAGAATTGGAGGTATCCGGTGTGAAGCAACCTTTCCATGCAGGCGTACATTTTGCCATGCCTTTAGCTCAATTTCGAACGGGTCATTCTTGGCAAAGCCACCAAAGAAATGGAACATCACATCGGGAAAGCTTTCGATGCACCTCAAGATGAGATCCCTATCTATGCACTTTATCGACATGTTGCCGGTATAAACACAGTTGGTCCTGGATTTAGGTAACAGTGGCGTTTCTGAAACTTGATCAAAACGATGTTCCTGAACGCCATGATGAATGATGCTCGCATCCGGCCGGATTTGGGCCAATCTTTCCCTGATTGGCTTGCTAGAACAAAACACATAATCTGCTGTTTTTGCTGCGAGTGAAGGATGAAAGTTCTGTTTTAAATCGACCTGATGATAAATTTTTAGCCGCTTGCCAGCAAAGTTCATGTCGAAGAAACGCGAATTCTCGAAATTCCAGACCACATCGATGGCCGTACCAGCAAGCCGCTCCACTTGCCCCAGCCAGCGTGCCTCCAATGCGCGGCGCAGACCGCTGGGCATAAAGCGCAGGCCTCGGGCCACGCGCGGGGCGCGCAGCACCCGTAGATCAGCCTGCGCATCGGTCACAGGCTCCAGCCGCATCGGGCCCATTGCATCGGGAGGGCCATAAAATAGCACTTGATGACCACGCCGCACCAGTTCGCACGCATAATGGTGCTTGCTGACAAAATGCCCGGCCCAAGGTTCAGGAGAGATGATAAGGATAGTGCTCATTCCGACCGGTCTTCGTTGGGGGCACGCGTTTCGAACGCGCCGCTCTACTGTATCGCGGCACGATAAAGCGCGCGCAATAGGGTTTTGGAAAACTGCACCTGTGCGCGACGCACTATTGCAGCGTTATCCCACGCGCTGCGCGTCCACCTGCCGACAAAGGCCGTGACTGCCTCTTCACAGGCTTTTAGCATGCGGGAAACCACCTCGATCCGGTCTTCGGATCCGTCATAATCTGCAGTGGAAAGATATGCGGGAAAATCAGCGTAACCCCCGCGCCAAGGGTCGCAGCCCAGGAGATGGAAAAGGTCTCGTAATCAAAGGAAACAGACAATGATCTCTTGCTGTCGGCTGAGCGGCGATTTCCAACTTGCTCATCTTATTGTTCAAGGGGTTGCTCCCACGCGATTCGCTTGTTTTTATAAAGGCCGTCATCTTCTCGATTCTTCTTTTCGCCAACCTTGCCTTCAGTGAATGGCCGAACGTCTTCGGTATCGCAAAGCTGACCGCGGCGCTACTCGATCGCCTGAGCCGTTACTGCGACGGCAACGAGTCCCAGTTCTTCAAAAAACCGCGCCTGACCGCAATCAGGGCCTGACCCACCTCCACTCTGTGATCAGTTTCGTCGGCTCAGGCCCAGATCTCGACGGCGCAAGGTGGGTCAATTCTGTAGGCCGATAGGGGGTCAGGTTTGGCGACCGATTGACACCCTGACCACACTCCGCACTCAACAGATTGACGCCCCTTTCATTGATAAACAACCTGATAAGAAATCAGACCTCGACTTCAATTCGCAGTCGAACTTGGATCAGTCTCGTCACGCTTGGTTGTGCCGACAATCCTCCCCCCCTCCATCTCGACGATCCGGTCGCAATCCTTGAGCGTCGTCAAGCGATGCGCGATCATCAGGATGGTCTTCTCAGGGCCAAGGTCGGCAATCGTCTGCATGATCCGTGCCTCGGTCTCGCCATCGAGTGCGCTCGTAGCCTCATCCAGGACGATTAGGTCGGCCGATTTGTATAGGGCGCGGGCGATACCGATGCGCTGGCGCTGGCCGCCTGAGATGCGGCCGCCGCGTTCGCCGACCAATGTGTCAAAGCCCGAGGCACCGTCCTCGACAAAGCTCGCGATGCTGGCATTGCGTGCTGCTTCGACGACGCGTTCGGGCCGGATTGCCTCTCTCGGCAAGCCGAAAGCTATGTTTTCCGCCACGCTGGCATCAGTGAGGTAGATGCTCTGCGGGACATGCGCGACCTGACGGCGCCAGGCGAAGAGGTCCTCGGGGAGGAGGGCGATCCCGTCTACCTCGACCGTGCCAAGCGTAGGTGCCAGCAGACCCATAATCAGGTCTATCAGCGTGGACTTGCCCGCTCCGGTCTGCCCTACGAACCCGATGCGCTCTCCCTTGGCAATAGTCAGGTCTATCCCTTGGAGAATCCAAGGGGCGTCATCGCCATAGCGGAACCAGACGTCGCGCAGGTGGATCTCGGCGGAGAATACGGGTGCTCGGCGGTTGGGCGAGGGGCATGTCGGCGGTGCGGACGGCTCCACAAGGTCGAGCGCGTCGGAAATCTCTGCGTTACCTCTCCGAATCGTCGCCCAGTTCAAAACCAGAAGCTGGGCTGAGGGCAGAATCTTCATCGCTCCGATTGCGACGATTGATAGGGGAGGGATGGCGGCGATGGGATCGAGGGCGGTGCGGAAGGTCCAGACCGCGAGGCCGAGGATGACCAACAGCAACACAGCTTCCATCAGGAAGCGCGGCGAAGAGGAAAGGAAGGCGCCACGTGCTTGGTGGAACTGCATTTGCCGCTGGATGCGCGACAGCTCCTGCGCGAAGAATGCTTGCGTGCCATCAAGTATGATCTCGCGGATACCGCCACGGGCAACCTGCATTCGTTCGGTGAATTGCGGCTGTAGCCATGCCACCATGTCGCCCGCCCGTCGCAGCGGGCCCCGGAGAGAGAGCACGATCAGTGCGATAAGCGCGAGCATCATAAGAACAAGCGCAAATGTCACGCCGGGCGTGACGGCTAGCAGTGTGGCGACGACCGCGAACGCCAAGACCAGCGCGCCCAATGCCGACAGCATTGGCATCAACCACACAAAGACGATCGCTTGCATCTTTATCATCAGGCTCGTGAGCAAGATACTGCTGTTCTGGCGTGTTTGTTCCTCGTAGGGGAGGGCAAGTGTATTACGGAAGGCCATTTCAGTAAAATCGGCACCGATTGCGAACGCGATACGAGTGCTCGCCCATAGGTAGAGCAGACGTACTCCTGCTGAGGCGAGGACTAACCCCATGAAAAGCCCGGCAATGAGGAGGCGTAGTTGTTCCTCCGTTTCGCCACCGAGCACATGGAGCAACTCTAGAAGAGCCGAGGGAACGAGGTGGGGTTGAGCAAGCGAGTTTACTAAAGGGAAGACCATAACCAAGGTCGCCGCCTCACTAAGAACACTTGCCAATAGCAACAAGATCAGCAGCGTGAGCTGACGCTTACGCCGGAGAGCCATTTGTTTCCAGATGCGACGAAAGTTCGATTTACCGCCATCTCGCGCCTTGTTCATAGACGCGACTCCCGAAACATTTCTCTGTGGGTTAAGCGGTGGCGAAACCAGCGAATGGCCGGACGTTCCACCGTTACATGGTAAAGTATGCCGAGCGCGATTCCCAAGATCACACACAATGTGATTACTACCCAACGGTCGGGGCCCCCGGAAGTGAGCTGAGCGACGATCGATACTACTGGAGAATGAACGAGGTAGATCGCGTATGACGATGCCCCTAAGAAAACTGCTCCGCGCATCATTGCTCCCATCCCGCGCACCTCGATCATTGCAAGCGCGAGAACAACCAACCCAAGCGGTGGACCGAGCAGCGCTCGTTGCCCACTCCAGTACAGTGCAAAGAGTCCTAGGCCGAGTATCCCTGCCGCCATGACCCAGCCACACCCCCTGGAAGGGAGGAAATGGAGGATATACGCCGCAGCAACCCCGCAGAAAAATTGTGTCACTATTGGATCAGCAAGCGCCTCCAACAACGGCGGACTTGCCGGAGTGGCGATTAGACCCATTCCAGTCATCAAAAGAAAACCAAACCAGATTGCAGATGCGGCCCAAAAGAGAGAATGGGATATGTAACGGAGTAGGAATAGAGCGTAGAACAACATCTCGAAACTTAGTGTCCACGCGACAGTCAACGCGGACGCTCGCTCCATTGGCCAGAGGGTAAGTGTCCCAATGAGGCTCCAATATCGATTATCGGTAGGCTGCAAAGCAAAGAGAAGCGCAGCATAGGCAAGTGCAACGGGCAGATAGGGAACGTAGATCCTCGTGACGCGCTTGCTGAGGTAGCGCCAGGCAGAAGCCCCACCTGGGGCATCGAAGCGGTGCACGTGGGTTATTATGAACCCGCTCAGCACGAAAAAGAAATCTACTCCGTACTGGCCCCAGATCGCAAATCGGACGGCGCCTTGCTCGCCGAAATGTTGGCTTGCCTGATCGGCATGATGCAGCACCACGATCAGTGCCGCAACGGCGCGTCCGACCTCCAGCAAGACGAGCTTCTCACCCGGCGTGCGGATGTCGCTCCTAGCACTGCCTCCCGATGGGGCACCAAGGTGCTCAAGGCCTTGCATAGTCAACAATCCTTCCTTTCGAAGGTGCGGCTGACCAGTATTAGGCCTCCATAGCCGCGCGCACTCACAGTCGAAGATCGCTCTGACCGACAGCAACGAGATGCTTGAGATCGTACAGCACGTGCTCCGAGCGCCCCAACGCGCGTAGTTCCAGCGCACCCATTTGCCGATAGGCGTCATGGGCCACTGCCAACAGGATTCCGTCATAGCAGCCGAGTGCCGGTTCCGCTATCAGATCAAGCCCGTATTCACGGCGCGCTTCGTCCGGATCGGCCAAGGGATCATGGATGTTCACATTGACCCCGTAGTCGCGCAATTCCGTCACCACATCGATGACGCGGCTGTTTCGCAGATCAGGGCAGTTTTCCTTGAAGGTCAGTCCCAGCACGAGCACCCGCGAGCCCTCTACCTGTATGCGGCGCTTCAGCATCGCCTTGACCATCTGTCCCGCCACGTAGGCGCCCATCCCGTCATTGATCCGACGTCCGGCTAAGATCACCTGGGGGTGGTATCCCAGCGCCTCGGCCTTGTGGGTAAGATAGTATGGGTCGACCCCGATGCAGTGGCCGCCGACCAGACCAGGCCGGAACGGCAGGAAGTTCCACTTCGTCCCAGCGGCCTTCAGTACCGCCTCGGTATCGATCCCCATCTTGTTGAAAATAATCGCCAGTTCGTTGATCAGCGCAATATTGAGATCACGTTGGGTGTTCTCGATCACCTTCGCAGCTTCGGCCACGCGAATGCTTTCCGCCTTGTAAGTTCCGGCGGTGACTATGCTGGCGTAAAGCGCATCAACTTTGTCGGCGATCTCGGGGGTGGAACCCGAGGTAACTTTTCGGATCGTGGTTAGGCGGTGCGTCTTGTCGCCTGGGTTGATGCGTTCGGGGCTGTAGCCACAGAAGAAGTCGACATTGAAGGTCAGGCCCGAGACCCGCTCCAGCACAGGCACGCAGTCTTCTTCCGTCGCTCCGGGGTAGACGGTAGATTCATAGATAACGATATCACCCTTCTTCAGCGCCCTCCCCACCGTCTCCGATGCCTTGAGCAGCGGCGTCAGGTCAGGCCGCTTGTGGGCGTCGATAGGCGTCGGTACCGTGACGATAAAGATCGTTGCGCTGCTAAGATCCGCTTTATCCGCAGTCAAAGTCAGATGCCGCGCCTCGGCCAGTTCCTCTGGCGCGACCTCGCGCGTGTGATCCCGCCCCGCACGCAGTTCGGCGATCCGGTCAGGCCTGATGTCAAACCCGATCACCGGACGCTGCTTGCCGAATTCAACGGCCAGCGGGAGGCCTACGTAGCCAAGCCCGATAACAGCAAGGGTTTCTGCAGAAACAGCCATCGTCTCACTTCCCATAATAATCGCGAAACCACTCGACGAACCGCGCGATCCCGTCGCGGAAGTCCGTCTGTGGCCGATATCCCCTCAGTCGCAGCAGCAGCGACGCCTCCGCCCAGGTGGCCGGCACGTCGCCCATCTGCATTGGCATGTAATTGCGCACTGCGGTCTTTCCGAGGCACACCTCGATCGCATCCACGAAATCCAACAGCCGCACCTTGTCTGAGTTGCCGATATTGACGATCCGGAACGGTGCCACCGGCGACAGGCTGTCGCCCGGCTCGATCTCGTCCTTCGAGGCGGGGCGAACCGGCACCGCATCGATCAACAGGCGGATCGCGCGCACCAGATCGTCGACATAAGTAAAGTCGCGATACATGTCGCCGTGGTTGTAGATGTCGATGGGCCGGTCATCGAGGATGGCATCGACGAATTTGTAGAGCGCCAAGTCGGGGCGCCCCCAGGTTCCGTAGACGGTAAAGAAGCGGAACATCGTCGTCGGCAGGCCATAGAGGTGCGCATAGGCATGCGCCATGCTCTCGGTCGCCTTCTTCGTCGCGGCGTAGATGGTCAGCTGCGTGTCGGCCTTCTCCGTCTCGATGAACGGCATCTCATCATTGGCACCGTAGACGGAGGAGGTGGAGGCCATCAGCAGGTGCTGCACCTGCAGCCGCCGTGCCGCCTCCATCACATTGAAGGTGCCAATGACGTTAGCATCTAGGTAGGCGCGCGGGTTTTCCAGGCTGTAGCGGACGCCTGCCTGTGCGGCGAGGTGCACGATCACATCCGGCTTGAACTCATCCGCAACCGCATCCAGCCGCGCCTGATCCTCCAGCATCGCTTCGGTCGCCGAGAAACCGGGAGTTTGCAGCAGCATCGCATGGCGACGTTGCTTCAGGGTGACGTCGTAGTAGTCCGTCATCCCGTCATAGCCGTGAACGCGGAAGCCCTCGGCGAGCAAGAGCCGTGCCAAGTGGAAACCGATGAAGCCGGCAGTGCCGGTGATCAGGATTTTACGGGTCATGGAGCTTTTCGATAGGGACTGACGGGGTCAGTCGGTGTGTCTGGGCCGCGCGTCCTGCGCCGCCTCTGCGCTCAGGGCCTCGATCTCGGCCCTGATCGCCTCGTATTCCTCGACCTTCCGGGCGAGGAAGCGCTTGGTGATCGTCGCCTTTTCCGCGAGGCCCTGGGGCGTCAGGATATAGGCGTAGCGCCGCTTGTCTTGGGAGGCCGTGAAGTTTTCCAGCTTAACAAGGCCGGTCTCGATCAGAGCGTTCAGGATATAGTGGATCCCGCCCACACTGCTGCCCACGGCCTTGGCCAGGTCACGCTGCGACAGTTCGGGATTTTCCTGAAGAAGGCGCAAGATCCTGAAGCGGGCGTCTTCCTGCAGTTTGGTGCGCTGGCCAGCCATCAGGACAGTACGGCCAGGCAGGCTATCGCTTCAGGGCTGCCTGTGCGGCGCCTCGGGTTATACGTGCTGTGGCTGAAAACTACACTCATCGACATTGTTCACATCTGAGCGATAGCAAGGTTTCAGGCTGCCGACAAGCTCAAGAAGCGTCGATGAGGCATGCCGGCCCACACCACCCCTAGCGCCCCGTCAGCCGGTAGGCCAACTGGCCCACATGCGCCCGGATCGCAGCATTCAGGATCTCGAGGTGACCGACCAGGTCCCAACCCAGTCCGTCCCGAAACGAGCCAGTCCGGTAATCCACTGGATAGGCAACCAGGCCCGTCCAGCCCGCCGCCTCAAAGCTGCGCATCGCGCGGGGCATGTGGGAGGCGCTGGTGACAAGCACCCAGACGTCACCCGGTCCCGGTGCGGCCAGGTCCCGGCTGAGGCGCGCGTTTTCCGCAGTATTGCGGGATTTGCCCTCCAGCAGCAGCCGCCCCGACGCAACGCCCTGGCCAAGAAAGAACGCCCCGGCCATTTCAGCCTCGACACTCCCCCCGCCCGCCAGGTCCCGCAGCGCGCCGCTGCCGCCAGTGAACAGCAGCTGCGCCTGCGGAAACTGCCGCGCCAAGGACAGCGCCGCCGTGTAGCGGTCGCCCCCTTCATTCAGCTGCGGCTGCCCCCAGAATTCACTGATCCGGGCCGCTTCGCCGCCCCCGAGGACTATGATCCCGTCGACCCGCGACAGCGCCGGGTTGACCGGATAGCTGGCCTCCAGCGGCTGCAGCAGGAGATCTCCCAAGGGGAAGATGCCCAACGCCAGCAGAACGGCAAAGGCCCCAGCACTGAGCCACAGCGCCAGACGGCGGCGCTCCAGAACCAGCGCCAGCACAATCAGCCCAAGGACCAAAACTATCCAAGTATCGGCGCGGATCAGCGCCGATACCAGTTTGGCCGTCACAAAGAACAGCGTATCCAAGCGTGTCTACGCTGCGCGCGCCACGGCGCCAATGGCCTTGCGGTAGGCCTGCAGGATGAGGGCCTCGTCGAACTCCCGCTCCATCTTCTCGCGGCCCCGCACTCCCATCGCCGCGCGGGCCTCGTGCGGCAACGCCAGAAACGCACCAACCGCGGCCGCCAGACTGTCGGCGCTGCGCACCTCGCAGAAGAACCCGCTCTCGCCCGGCTCGAGAACCGCGCGGCAGCCCGGCACGTCGGTGGCGATCAGCGGGCGTCCCATCGCGGCGGCCTCGATCAGCGTGCGCGGCGCGCCCTCGCGGTAGGAGGGCAGCACCACGCAAGTCGCTGCAGCAATCGCCGGGCGCACGTCCAAGGTGGTGCCAAGGTACTCGACTATGCCCGCATCGACCCAGCCCTGAACCGTTGCCGCATCAATGGCGCTGCGGTTCTCGACACCGACGGCCCCCAGTAATTGAAAACGCACGGCGGGCTGCCGCGCCTTGATCTGCCGCGCCGCCTCTACGAACTCGGCCACTCCCTTGTCGCGCAGCAGCCGCGCGATCATTAGAAACACCGGCGGCGCGTCTGCGGGGGGCAGCGGGACCGCGGCGAACCGGGCCAAATCGATACCGGATCCGGGCAGCACTTGTGCCTGCCCAGCCCGGGCCAGGCGCCGCGCCTCGAATAGGGCGCGGTCATCGCCGTTCTGGAAGAAGATGACTTGGCGCGGCCCAAAGGCGCGGCGATAGAGCCGCTCAGCCACCGCCTGCATCAGACCGCCGGACAGGAAGGCGGTGCCAAGCCCGGTAACATTTGGCAGGAAGGGCACGCCAACCGCATCGGCCGCCATCGCACCAAAGATGTTGTTCTTTATCGTGTAGCTCAACACCACATCCGGCCGCTCGGCACGAAAGCAGGTCTTGAACAGGCGCATGAGCCTGAGATCCTCGAGCGGGTTCACGCCCTTCACGCGCATTTCCAGCGGCAGGAACCGGCACCCTAACCGCTCTAAGTCTGGCACCGCATCATCGGGCGGGGCAAGCACGGTGATGCGATGGCCATCTGACAGCAGACCCGCCACCAGCGAGCGGCGAAAGTTCCAGATGTTCCATGCAGCGTTAACCGTCATTAGCAGGTGCATGACACGTCTCGTTCTGAAGCCACCGACTCGATCCAAATCAGCCCGTCTTCGGGCGGGCCGTGGAAGAGCACGTTGTGCCCCGGACACGCCAACTCCAAAGCGTCGCGGTGTTTGGAGCCAAAATGGCCCCGCCAAGGTTCGAGAGTCATTATTTGGATATTACTCATACACCCGGAGCGTGCCTTTTGATCAGGAAATCGGCTTCTGCACGCAGCCGCTGTTCCGGCCAGGTCCACCACTGCGATTCCTGCAATTGCTCTATGGTCTCGGGATCAAAACGCGCGCGGATGGGGCGTGCCGGGTTTCCGCCGACCACTGTGAAACTCGGGACGTCTCGGGTAACCACTGCGCCTGCGCCAGCGATCGCCCCATCTCCGATGGTTACCCCCGACATCACCCGGGCACCATTGCCGATCCAGACGTCGTTACCGATCACGATTGGGCCGCGGCTGACCTCGGCGTCGGGCGGCTCGGGGCAGGCCAGAAAATTGCGTTCGATCAGGTAAGTAGTGGTGCGCTGCGCATTGTGGAAGCTCTCGTGCATCGAGACTTGATGCCCGATCGAGCAGAAGGCACCAATTCGTACCCCGTGGATTGGCGCCGCGACGAGTATGTCGGGACCCCAGAGTGAACTAAATCGAGCGACTTCAACCTTACCGGCCAGATCGGCGCGGTAGATCTTGCATCCCTCAGCAATCCGCACGTTGGATCCAAGCGTCGATCCGGAGACCCAGGCGCGCGGGTCGACCTGCGCGCCGGGTGCAATGTCGTTTACCTGTTCGAGCCGCGTCTTCAAGGCACGCAGAAAAACTTGCACGAGCCTCATTTTCTTCCCTCAGCCAAGCTCTGAAGAACCGCGACGCGGTACCGCACAAGTACCGCGTCGGGACAAATCATGAGAATGAAGCTCATGCCAACAAGGTCCTTGTTGCAAATTTTACTTTGGATCATGCTGGTGGATGCATTTATAGCTTAGTCAAAGATAGGAATGATAGGATTCCTCCATATACTCCTTTAGACACACCCGCCAATCGCGCATTATGTAGGCGTCACGTAACTGGAGCTTCTGACAGATCAAACGTTCCGAAGCTGGTCTAGCGGCGAAATACTCTGAGGCAAAGAAAGATGATTCCACTTCATTAACTTGAATCTTACTTTCAAGACCAAGTAATTTAACAACTTCTTGTGCAACCTCAAACCTTCCAGTGACACCATCACAAACTACATTATAAACTCCCCAGTATCCCTTTTCCAAAATAAGGCGAGTATTGCGCGCAAAATCAATAGTATAAGTAGGAGTGCCCAACTTATCATTAACGACATTCAATTGCTGAGCACCACTCTTTAACTGATACATCAATTTTTGAACAAATTTCTTGTCTTTTCTTGGGCCGCCCCCCATCATCCAACCCGCACGGCAAACTAGATGCCGCTTGCAGTTCTCCTTTACAAAAATTTCGCCTGCATACTTGCTTCTTCCATAATGGCACAAAGGACTTGGTACATCCCAATCGTCGTACTGCTCTTTGTTACCGTCAAAAATTCCTGCAGTACTTATATAAAGTAGCGGGATATCAAGTTCATTGGCAATATGTACCGCATTCTCAACCGCAAGTGTATTGGTTGAATAGGCCTCGTCAGGATTGCGTTCACAGAACTCCAAATCAGTGTGCGCACCAATATGAAACAGAAAATCAGGTTCGAAGGCACGTACTTCGGACCGATAGGCGTCAAGATCACGAAAATCGAGTTTACTCTGCCAAGTATCTCTTGGATCTTTATCAGAGCATTTTAAATTATAATTTTCTTTGAAAACATTGTAGAAGGCTTCTCCCAACATTCCCCCAACACCGGCCATGTATACTTTTGGTATTGTCATCTGACTTCCTCTTTTCTCAGCATTGCAGCAGTTCCGGATATCTTGTCTCGATGCAAAATATGGTAGTTGTCTAGCGAAAAATTAGCGTTCCAATGATCACGGGATGCTTTCCGAAATTCCATGCTGCAAGCTTGACCTAAAACCATATCTTTTATGGCTTCAGAGAAATCCGATATTGAAGCACCTTTGCTCAAAAGTCTCCCGTGTTCATTGTTGACCAACTCGCCAACCCCCATTGCATCGTATGCAACCACTGGAATGCCAAAGCTTGCTGCAATCATAAGGCTCACTGGAACACCTTCGGCATTGCTCGCGTGAACAAATGCATGAATTGGGTTGGTGGAAAAATAGTGATACAGCTCTTCCGTCGGAACCATGCCTTTAAAAGTCACGGATGTATTCCGAAGTTTTTTATTGGCAAGTGCCTTGACCTGTTCAAACAGGGGGCCGTCCCCGAAGTGAACCCAATCCACTGCCAGATCATCAATCAAGCTAAGCGCTTCAACGATCCAGTCGACCCGTTTGTGGGGGGCGCAGGTGCTGCATGAAACAATAGTGATTTTCTCCTTAGAAGGAGGAATTGATGCACCTGCATCTACAGTGCCCATATATGATAATTCAATTTTCTCGTGCAGCTTGGTGCTAATTTTTGACTTAAGATAGTCGACGCCATAGGCTGAATCAGGAAAAACTTTTACCAAGGATCGGATGATTGTTGAGCGAAAGGGAAGTGGGCAACCCCACCGTTCATCATAAAGGTCATAGCTATGTGCATTTGCATATACCATTATCCGGTGGATTTCGTTCATCAAACTTAATGCTAGTCCGTTATTTATCATCCAGAAATCGTAGAATATGTAGTCTCCTGCATCACCATCAAGTCCCGCAAGGGTTTCACGAATTTTCAGGTATCGCGCATATTGATTTCGAAACTCCGTGTAATATGTTGGCAGTGCCTTTATTTTTTTCAAGCGCTGCTTTTCATAAAATAAGTCTCTCAGGTAGATTGAAATGAATTTTCTTATTAGATATGACTGTGTCTGATTCTTAATTTTGACCTCTGGTAGAAGCGTTACGTTACTTGGAACTTTTCTTTCTCCACCGTTGCGGGAATCCGGAATGATGTAGATATTTTCATAATATTGACTGGCAATTTTGATCTCTTCTTCAATGAATGCCTCGCTGCGACCGAAAGGAAAGGTCAGCGTGAACAAAATGAGATTAGGTTTTTTCAATTTTCGAGCCTGTCATTTTTTCGATTAATGCGTGCAACTTATTGGCAAGAGTGCAACTGTTGATTTGGAGGCCGCTATTCCATCGGATATGGCTTCGGCGGATGCTTTCCGTCTCGGTGTTTTCTTATCGTGGTCTGCGTAAGTGATCCAACTTCGTTGAAGCCAGCCGGCCACTAGCGAGCGGCAGAAGTTCCAGTTGTTTGAGGCGGCATTGACCGTCATCAGCAGGCGCAAGATCGGGCCTCTTTCTCACATACGCCGGCGGCGATCAGGGGTCTCAGGCGACGGTTGGTCGCTACGACGCGCGCCGTAGCATCGGTCGCGATACTCGTGGGGCCGCGTCCTGCTTCCAGGGAGCATCAAGTCCAGTGCGAAGGTGCGTCCCGCAACGGAAGCGGGGTGACCGCTTAACTCCCGTAGATTGCCCTACTTTACGGGACGCACCGCTTCGGGGGAGCCCAGCGGCACCTTGGGTGCGGGCCCGCGCGAGTCGGGCAGGATGGCCAGATTTGCGGCGGGCGCGGCGCGCGTTTTCCACCGTTTGGCAAACCGGCCCCGGACAGGCCGCGAGGGCAGTTAAATTTGGCTTCGCCCACAGTAGATTGCAGTATTTTAATGAAGGCACACCAGATGTAGACCGCTGGGATCTCCTTGGGACGTTTAGATTTCACTATCGAAGTCGTTTTGGCCCCCGCGCCCTGTCCCACCAAACCCCCGATAACGCCACCCCTCTAAAGGTGGCTCACTTCACGATGGAAATTCCGGCTAACTCTTGCATGGAATTTAACGTTCATCGCGCTCTTGAATATCGGCTTGTTTTCGTTCGGACAAGAAGTCATCGCTAACCGTCTCGCCCTCAAACCACTCAGCCCAGCTCACATTGCTCGGGCCGATGAGCCACGACTGACCTCGCCTGACGATGTCCGCGGAGGTCACCCCATCGGGCAGGGGCATCGCTTGGGTCCCGTTTGTCATGAATACAGATCCACGCTCCACCTTGGCGCCCCCTAATTAGAACCTTTGTGGCTCGCCCAATGGTCCATGTCTGAAGTTTACAGCACCGCTCGCGCACTTATTCAAGCGGGGCGCTTGGGTAACACAACGGCTCATAGATCCCGGGTCTGCCCAGAATTTAGGGAGGCAGCTCGGGACTTCTTTGGTCAAACCCCCGATAACATAGACCAGCCCCCGTGCATCCCGCCTGAGGCGCGCCCGCCCTGTGTGCAGGAAGCGGCCATTTTCATGCCCTGCCACGTACCGGCGGGCCGGCCAAGCAAGGTAAAGTGCGCTTCAGGCGAGTCTTGCGCCCTTCCCCCGCTGCGTGCCCCCTCCTCGCGCGTGGCAGGGGCGCGCCTGTCGTGCTGTCATCCCGCTTTGGACGCCGCCGCAATCGCGTCGCGGATGCTGGTAAGGGCTGCCGTGCTCACGCCGCTGGACGCGAGGCCCGCGATCACTTGGTCAATGATGGCTACGGCCTGCGCCGTCTGGCTGGCGGTCATTGCGGGGATCGTCAGGCTGCCGTTGGCAATGCCCTGCGCGACGATCCCGCTCACGCTCCCAATCGCGGCGAGGGCGGCGGGCGTGCCAGGCGATTGCGTCAGGGTGTCTAGTGCGCTCGACGCAGCCGCACTCTCTCCCGCGATTGGCCCCAAAAGGGTAACGATTGCCGCGCTGACCTCCACCGAGACGCTGGGCACCACGACGGGCGTATCGGGAGCGGGGTTGACGGGATTGGATCCCGCGAGAGCAGCCGTGCCGCTGGCGGCGATACTGAGGCATACTGCGATAGTGCGGAGCATTTCTTTCAATCCTTATTAAAAGAGGTTTTTGATGCTGTAGGCGATGGAGAATGTCACGCGCCGCTGTTCGCGTTCGTTGAATGCATCCAGCACGGCGGCCGAGAAGGACACATCTTTGAGGGCCGGAATGCGGGCATTCACGCCGAAGCTCGTGTAGTCTCCGTTGTAAGAGGCCGACACAGACGCGATTTGCGACAGCCCCACGCCCAAGGACGCGAAAGGCGTCGCCCCGTCGTGGTACTCGCTGTAAGACGACACCCCAAAGTTGACGATCACGGGAATGTAGTCGCCCAAACCATTGGGGTCGAACTGCTTGACGGTTGTCACGGCCAGGCTCGTCTTGAGTTGGTTCGAGCTTGAGTCTCCCCACGGGGCGAGATTGTCGAAGGTCACGCCCAGCGAGGTATTGCCAAAGCGGGGCGGCAGGGTGTGCCCGAACTTGAGGCTCACAGTGCCAGAGTCCGCGAAGTCTTTTGGGTCGACCGAGGTGATGTTGACGGCCACTTGCGCGCCTAGGCTCGACACTGCATTTCCAAAGCCCGCCCCGAAGGACAGGCTGCCGTCAATGCCGCCGCCCGACGTGCCGTCCCGCTTTGTAGTGCCAGAGAGGGACACAAACCCTACCCCCGAGGGGGCTGTCGTGGCGGTGGGCGTGCCCTGCACCACAACAAACTTGGGTGGGCTAAGCGCTGACTTCAGGGCCTTGAGCAGGCCGAGAAACTCGTCGGGCGTAGTGGGCGCGGGGGTCTGCGCGAGGCTGGTTGTCGGCAGCCCAACTGCCAAGACCAATGCCAACATAGTGTTGATATGTCGCATGCGTTGTACTCCTCTGAGGGGTCAAATTCGGGCGGGGCGGCGTTTTTTGGCGGCACCGGCAGCCAACTGCCTCGGTCGGCGCATTTCCGATGTCTCGTGCTTGGCCCGCACGTGATTGTGCCGGGCAGCCCGGCGTCCCCGCTCGGTTGCCGCCGATGGCGGTCAGACCTCGGCCTTACCCTCGGGCTCGTCCTTGAAAGACGTATAGCCGTATGCGTAGTTGTACCGGTACCGGTATTTGTAGGCATAACGTCCGTAGGCCTTCAGACTGCGGCGGTCAAAGGCGTTGAAGATGGCGCCCGTGATCGACACGCCCGACGTCTCTAGCGCGCGAATGGTGGCGCGAAGTTCGGCGAATTCCGTCTTGCGATGGCGGGTGACCACGAAGAGGGCGCCGGCAATACGGCCCACCACGGCGGCATCTGTTACCGCCAAGATGGGGGGGCAGTCAATCACCACCAAGTCGAAACGTTGCGTCAGTTCCGCAATCATGTCTTTGAACTTGGGGCGTGTGAGCAGTTCAGACGGGTTGGGGGGGAATGCGCCGGTATTGATAAAGGTCAGGCCGGGAATGTCGGTCGGGCGTAGCACATCCTCTAGACCGATATCCTCAGACAGATACTCCGACAGGCCCGTCGTCGAGCGCCGTAAGCCAAACCGAAGGCGCTGCCTGCCGCGCCGCATGTCGGCGTCAATCAGGCAGACCCGGGCGCCAGAGGCCGCAGTGACCGCCGCAATATTAGCCGTAATGAAGGACTTGCCGGCCTCTGGCGCGCCGCTTGTCACAGCCACGGACGCGTTCTTGGCGTCCAGTATCCCAAAGTGCAAGCTCGTCCGCAGCGACTTAAATTCCTCAACGAGGATCGACCTGGGGTGGTCGCGCGAAATGATTTTTGAACGCGACGCGTCGTCTTTGGCTCTGCCGCGGCGCTTGCGACCGTCCGTCATCAGGCTTATCGTTGCGAAGACGGGCATGCCCAGTTCCTCGATTTCCTCGACATAATCAATGCCCTGGCGCAGTTTTTCGCGCAGAAGGACCAAAGCTGCGCCCAAGATGAGGCCTGCCAGCAGTGCCACAGCCAAGGTGCGGCTGCTTCTGGGCGCTATGGGCACCAGCGGGGTGACGGCCGCATCGACGATGCGGACGTTGCCAATCGTAGAGGCCTGCAGGACGCCGAGTTCCTGTGCCCGCTGCCTAAGTGCGTCGTCCCTTAGCTGCGCCATTGCCACGTTGCGCGTCATGTTCAGGACTTGCTTTTGGGTCTCGGGCAAGGTGCCGATCTGGGCGTTGAGTGCGTCGAGGTGGGCTTGCAGGTTGCGGCGGTTATCAGTGAGTTGCTTGTAGATCGGATGGTCCGGGGTATATTTCCGCTTGATATCTTCCTCGTTTTGGTCAAGCTCTCTTAGTTTTTCCTCGGTCGCTTGGGTTTGCGACAGAAGGCTTTGGGTTTCAAAGCTGATGTCGACCGACCGCTGCTGGGCCTTGTAGTTGTTCAGCGCCGCCTGGGCCGCCTTTAGGTCGGCTTCCACGGTCGGGATCTGGCTTTGGACAAATTCCAGGCTCTTTTGTGCCTCGGCGGAACTGCGGGCCAGATTTTGTCTGTAGAAGGCTTCGACGATTGCATCCAACGTGCGGCGCGTCAAGTCCGGGTCGAGACCGTTGAAGGTCAGTTGAATGACGCCTGTCCCCTTGCCCTGCTCGGCCGTCGCCAAGCCGCCTTTCAGGGCGCTGACTGCCCAAAGCTCGGGGATTTGGCCCAAGGAATAGGCGCGCCCCGCGGCGCCCGTCAGGCTGGCCACGGTCACGCCAAAATCTTGGGCAGGGTTGGTGGCAAGTTGCCCGACCTGTCCGCCCAGGGTGGTGCCGTCTGGCAGGGCCAAGGTGAATTGGCCATTTCCCCTAGACGTTAACGCGATCTCTAGCCCCAGCCAAGCGGGCGGCACCTTCAGGTAGTCGAGTGCTATCGCGTCCCCGGGGCGGGCGTAGCGCGCGAAGGATACCCAGTCTGGCAACGGCAATCCACGACCCGCCACCGCATAGCCGATAAGTGGCACTTGCACCGGCGCTGCCATCCAATCGAGATGCGCCTTGGCTACGGCTGCGCCCAGCGTCAGGCGCGAACGCAATAGCTCCAACTCTGCGTTGGTATCTGCCCCGCCCGACATGATGTCCGCCAATCCGGCAGGAAGGGCAAGGCTTGGGGTCTTATCCTCGATCTGGATCAGGGCGTTGGCCTGATAGGTGGGCGGCGTGTTCATAAGCAACGCGGCGCCCAATGTCAGGGTGAGCGCACAGCTGAGCGCAATGCTCCACTTGCCCGACCACAGGATGATTGCCAGCGCGCCAAGGTCAATCTCGTCTTGGCCCACGTCTTGCTGTGCAGAAATTGGGGTCTTCAAGGGATCAGGTACTCCACGAAGCCAAACGGGCGGCCCAGGTTTTTGATGCGTCAATTATGGCGGCAAAGGCCTGCTCATAGGCGGCTTGGCCGTTTTGGTAGGGGTCAGCAATGCCGTTTGCGCCACTCCAATGGTCCAAGAGCATGGTGCGTGCCGTCAGGTGGGGGGCTATCCGGGTGATCGCATCGCGGTGGCCGCGCTCCATCACTAGGATCAGCTCTTGGGCTGCGCCCATAGCGGTCGTGAACTGTCTCGCGCGGTGATCCGACAGATCAAGACCTATGCCAAGGGCCAGCGCTGCCATCTCACCTTGCGCCCCGTGCCCGACCACGGCCTGTAGGCCGGCCGAGGTCACCGTCATGCCCGTCAAATCGCGCCGCAGCAGCGCCTCTGCCAGCGGTGATCTGCAGATATTGCCGACGCAGACGACAAGAATTGTACGCACGCCCGCCTCACTTATTCAGGCTTTGGGCGGTCGTATAGGCGCCGACCGTGGGTAGAATGCGGCTGATCGTGTCATTCCAGCGTTGCAGCGGCGAGGTTGTGATATAGACCACGTCGCGCACTTCAAGCTCAAACTGCGTGCCCAGCAGCAGCCCGGTGGGAGAGCTAACATCCAGTTGATAGATAGTCATGGCCTCACCGTTGGCGCGAAAGACAAATACGCCCCGCGCATCGGAGCGGTTTTGAATCAGGCCGCCTTGGCGGGTGATGGCTTGGGTCAGGGTTATGGTGTCTTTGGAAAGGTCAATCGCCGCCGCATTGATTTCGCCCAAGACATAGGCCTCCGCCACTTTCCGGCGCGGCACAGTGACCATGTCGCCCGCGGCCAGGGTGGGGTTATTATGCCCCATCTCGCCAGTCATAAAGGCCCCAAGGTCTACGGTGTAAAGTGCGCCGCCGCGCCGCACAGTAACCGAGCGGGCGTCAGCGTTGGGATCCATGCCGCCGGCGGCGTTGATCGCATCAAGCAGCGTCATGGGCTTGGTGTCCAGCGCCAAGGTGCCCGGGTGGTTCACCTCGCCGATCACGACGACCTGATGCGCGTTAAAGGTCATCACGCGGATGTCGACTTGCGGCGCGGGGAAGTATTTGGTCAGGCCCTGCGTCATCTCGCTGCGCAGTTCCTCGACAGTCTTTCCGGCGGCTGCGATGGTGTTCAAGAAAGGGTAAGCCAGATTTCCGTCTGACTTGACCACAAACCCCGAGCCCGGCTCTAAAGAGGGGACGGTCAGTTCGGGATGGTCAACGACATAGATCCCCAGGACGTCGCCGGGGCCGATCTTGTATTCTGCGGGTTCGGCTGAGGCGAGTTTGGTCGGCTCTGGCCCACCTCGGGGTTTGGCGAAGGTTGCGATATTATCTCGGGTGATGCGCACAATGGTCACATGCGTTTCTGCGACCACCCTATCTTGCGCCTTTTGCGCCGTCGGAAATGTGACCGAGCCGTCCGTGCAGGCTGCAAGTAGGCCAAGAGCCAAGACAACAGTCAAAGAAGGGCGCATCGTGTCGCTCCAAGTTGGGAGGATCTGCAACCGCAGTACTGCAGTGCAGATCCCAAGTGTATATTCAGTTTGTGCTGTTGGTCGAGGATGCGCCGCCGGCAGCCAACCCCACGACCAAAAGCGCTAGCCCCAAGCCAATCCCTATGCCGCCGCGTCCGCCACCCAGCCTACCAACTCAGCTTTTCGTCAAGAAAACCTGCTGACCTTCGGCGGTTAGCACCTTGCGGTCGGGCGTGACAACCCAACCGGCACTTTCCAAAACGTAGCCCTGTTCGTCCACAAACTTCTTTTGGGCGTTAAAACCGGGCGCGCAGCCGTCGGACGCAAAGCCCGCGATCGTCTGTGCAGGGGCTGCTATACAGCTGATCATGCCGATCAGGGCGAGAGTGGTAAGTTTCATAGTGTCCTCATTGACAAGGCTTACGTGGTTTAAAGGTCACGGCAGTTCGAATTGGATATGGCCGAGGCCCGGGCTGACCCACTGGTCAGATCGGATCAGGAGGCCCGTCGCGGATGACACCGCGTAAGTGTTGGTAAAGCGCGTCTGCGGCCCGGCGCAGGTTTCGCTCAGGGTGCGCTCGCTCGCCTTGGGCTGGCTTGCAGAGGCGCTCAGGGTGCAGGCAAAGACCTCGGCCTTGTCGTGGTATTCGCCGTCCAGCCAGTGCATCGTCCGGCTGAAGGTGCCACCCCTTTGCTGCAGAGCGCTGACTGCCCCCTGCATATGAGCAATCAGCAAATCCGCCCCAAAGCCGCGTGTGGCAATGATCTGGCCGCCCATCAGCGTCAGGCCGATGCCGTCAGCGCTGCGCCATTCGCTGAGACCGCCGCGCAAGGCAATGCGCGCCATCCCCCCCCCGCAACACCCCGCGACGGGATCGTTACGGCCATGACCGGCGTTCTCGTTTCCAAGAAAGCTTGGCCGGCGGGAGCAGCGCGCGAAAACCCTGCCAGGGATTTGTGTGCAAAACCAATGGACGCCGCGCATCCCGAAAGCATCATGCAAACCATAGGCGCATACCATGCCCGCCAACGTGGTGTTTTAGACGATGCCACCGGGGTCACCGCCAGAAAGTCCCCCAAGTGTTTGCCATCGTCCCATGCCCATAGCCTTGCATAACGTCATGCAGCCGATTGCGGATATCCAATTGTGCCCCGCCATCCCGCAGGATCGGCCGCAGCGTCACATGCGCCGCCTTCGTCGAGGGGTGGCCCGTGATCCAAGATAAGGGCGCCGTGATAACAAATCCCTTGTCAAACGAGCCCTCGCCGAAATTTTCATAGGACACGTCGGTCTTGGTGGCAAAGACGCCGATCTTCCAGCCATTATCAAAGGTCCGGCTGACGGTCAGGGTCGCGCCCAAGTCCCCAGCCAGATAACGGCCCGCGTCTACTTGGACCTCATAGCCATGTCTCAAAGTGTAAAAAGCTGAGGCATGGCCAATCGTCACCCGATAATCATAATCTTACATGCCCACGAGCTTATTTTGATCGCGCTGCAAGACATGATCCACTTCCGCCCCAAGTGCGATGCGGGTTGCCATTAGTTGCCAAAGCACCTCCGCAGCGACACCGTCAAACATTGGCTCAAGATACCCCATCGAGACATGGGTGAAGAGTTCAGGCCCGATCTTTCCAAAGTGATCTACGGTCAGGTTTTCCAAACCGCTCGCCCCTTCTGTGCATAGGCGACGGCGTCCGAGCGCACATGGGGAAGAACCGAGTCCGACACTCTGTCAGACGATCCGGCATTGCCTGCAACCTTAAGGCGCACCGTACCCGAGATCGACAGGTTCGGTGAGATGGCATATCCTAAGTTACTTTGCAGGCCCACGTCGCCGCGCAGCGGACTTTCCGGATCAAACAAGCTCAGACTGATATATGGGGAAAAGCTTATCTTGAAGAGGTTTGCGTCGCTCAATGACAGGTCGGCTTCAATCGGCGCAGGTGCGAATTCCGCCGCTTCCAAACCAAAAGCCGTCTGATTCGGATCATATTGCAGAGCCACCAGCGTATCGCGCTTGAGCGTGACCCTTGTAGTCGGCATGCCGTTGACAGTCGGCTCAAGCACGAAGGTTTTGAAGTGCGCCGGAAGATCCGCCGATGCTATCCGCGCCGTGCGGCCGATCAACTGAGCTGCAAGCTGGTAGCGGATGCTTTCCACCTGAAAGATCGCTGTGTCGTTAGAAAAGCTTAAGCCAACCAGCTTAATCCCTTGCGCTCGCAAGTTCATTTCGAGGCTTTGGCGCAAGGTTGCTGCGTCAGTTGTCAAGTTGAAGCCATCGCCAAATGGCATCGGCGCGGCGCTGCGATCTCCCCCAGCAGGCGAAACTTTGGGGTTGAAGGTTACGGCCACGTTGGCGGCAACGACGTATCCGTGCATAAGCTGCACGCCCATCACCAATGCTGGTGACTTAGCTTAGCTAACGCCTAAGTTTGTCGGCGTGCGATAGTCAAGTTTGCCACTGTCCACTTCTTGCTGGCGAGCGTCGGAGGAGTATTCAATGGTCAGGCGAGTTTTCGTGTTGGCTTGCCACGCCAATCCGCCAAAGGGCGCCATCGGGCCATGAAACCATGCTCCAGCATCTGCCCTGCCGCCAAGTCCCACATCGAGTTCGCGCGTGTCCCAGCCAAACGGGTTTGCAACCCCATCACACGAGCCCATCCGGCCCCACCCCAGACCAACCGTGGTTGACACACCCGAACCCAGCGCTTTGTTCGCGACAATATATTCGGCACTATTTACGCCCTTTCCAACCATGTCTCGGAGACCAATCGCCAGCGCAGGCCACGGGCCTGCTTCAACTGTCAGCCGGTAGTGCAAGTCAAAATTGCGATCGTACAAAATCCCGTTCGAGACGCCTTCAAATTTTCCACACCGAAAAGCTCCGGTCAGTCGGGGAGAGCTTTTAAACGTAAGGACCACGACTCGGCTGTTCGATGAAGCAGAATAATTGGCCGACACCTGCGCGTCGGGAAGCGAAAGAGATGTCGGCATTTCGATAAGTCCAGGCATGCCATATGTATTCAATCCCAGTTTACTGTACGTATTTCGGCCTGAACAACCGGATCATCCAGTCATGGTAGGTCTTTGCGCCGATCCAATCGGGTGAAGTGCCAGCAGGATCGCTGCGATGATCATGGCCAAAAGATCCCTGAGGTAGGCCAGGATCTTTCGGATGTTGTGGCCGCAGCCGCAAAGTACGGCGAAGAGGGCGTCGCCTATGGTGCCTTTGAGCGGGGATCGCGACAGGCGGCCGTCAGTTTTCATGTGACCGATTTCAGCTTCTATGGCGCTGCGGCGTCTGAGATCGGCGATCAGTTTTGGTGTTAGGCCGCGCCTTGTGCCGCTGATCAGCACACGGGTCTTCAGGGCGCCGTGGCCTCGATACCCACGGTCGACGACGGCAAGGTCGGGGCGTTGGTCGGTCAGGAT
>Ga0114958_10001014_pt1 | contig 22854 bp, 20 predicted proteins | sample C_130208_EF_Meta_FD_89577 | JGI IMG/M metagenome (GOLD analysis project Ga0114958, IMG submission 89577) | Freshwater microbial communities from Lake Croche, Canada to study carbon cycling - C_130208_EF_MetaG | ecosystem: Environmental > Aquatic > Freshwater > Lake | place: Lake Croche, Canada... | reverse complement strand
CCGCCGCAGATGGTGGATGGGTTGGCGCTCGCGGAGACGACGCCGGGACCGTTGATTCTGGTGCTACAATACGTCGGTTTCCTCGCGGGCTGGGCACAATCTGGCGGGCTGTCACCCTTGGCTGCGGCGACGTGGGGTGCAGCGATAACGACGTGGGTGACCTTCGTGCCGACATTTTTATTTATTCTTTTAGGCGCGCCGTATGTGGAGCGGTGTAGCAGGTGGGCGCCCGGGCGCGGGGCCTTGGCAGCGGTGACGGCTGCGGTGGTCGGCATTATCGCACAGCTGGCGGGTTGGTTTGCGTGGCACGCTCTCTGGCCGAGGGGCTTGCTCGAAAGCTTTGATTTCTGGGTCTTGGGCTTGGGGGTCGCGGCGGGAGTGGCGTTGCAATGGGGCCGCGTTGGCCTCGGCTGGATCGTTCTGATGTGTGGGGTCGCGGGGACGTTGAGCGCGATGACTTTCTAACGTAACGTCAAAAAAGAAGCAGGCAGCAAAAACGAAGTAAATGACTCAAGCCGAATGAGAGGCTGAGCGCTGGAGTTGGGCATGAAAAAGGGCCGGCTTTTTAGACCGGCCCTTAAGAGCAAAAGAATGAACTGCTTGGCTTGATCAGCGGTGGCCTTGGGTCAGCTCTGAGACGAGGGCGGGCACTTCGTAAACTTTTTTCAACGCTTCCAAGATGCCCGCGCTGTGCACGCTCAGGGCGCGGGATTGTTTGTCGTCGTAGCCGAAATCGGCGGAGAGCGATTGGATGTTGCCGTCGAAGATGATGCCGACGAACTCAGCTTTTTGGTTCACGATCGGGCTGCCGGAGTTGCCGCCGATGATGTCGTTGGTGCTGACGAAATTGAAGGGCACGTTGAGATCGAGGGCGGGTTTTTTCGCGACCCAGCGCGGCGGGAGGTCGAAGGGAGATTTGTTGTCTTGCTCGGCGCTGCGGGCGTAGAGGCCGGCAAAGGTCGTCATGGCGGCGACGGGGGCGCCGTTTTCTTCGTAGCCTTTCACGGTGCCGTAGCTGAGGCGCAGGGTGAAGGTGGCGTCGGGGTAGGTGTTGGCGCCTTCGAGGGCGAAGCGGGCTTTGCCGATGAGGGCTTGGGCTTGTTGTTTAGTCTCGGTCTGGGCCTCGACGATTTTGCGCAGGCCGCGGGCTTCGGTGTCGATGAGGCGGGCGACTTCGATCATGGGGTCATGGGCCGCGGTGACGGCGGCGGCTCCGCCGGTGTAGAGTTTTTTGCGGAAGGCGACGTCGCGGACTTGGGTCGAGTTAATGAGTTCGGCGGCGCGGGCGCGTGGGGATTGGCCGGCGAGGACGGCGATCACGAGGGGGTCCTCAGCGCCGAGGTTAGCCGAGAGGTAGGTAAGGGAATCGGCGAGGGAGAGGATCTCGTAATCGGCGTAGATGGGTTTGTCGGTGAAAAGCATGAGCTCGAAGGATTCGCGGCGGGCTTCGGCGAATTCGGCGAGGCGTTCGCCGTTGGGCTTGGGGCGTTCGTCACCAGCGCGGAGGAGGCGGCGGGCGAGGCTGAAAGAATCGGCGTTGAAGCCGCCGGCGCCCTCGAGGAGGCGTTGGCGGTTGGCGATGAGGGCGATGCTCTTTTGCGCGGCAGCGATGCGCTCAAATGCTGCGAGGGCTTCGGCGCCGTTCGGCGAATCGGCGAGTTTTTGTTTGAGGGCTTTTTCAGCGGCGACTTTGGCGCCGAAGAAGGTGGGGTCTTGCAGTGCGGCGAGACCGCCGTCGCGTACTTTGCGGGAGTTTTGAATCCCAAAAAGATCTTCGCGGGCGCGGCGGGCGTTTTCTTGGCTGCGGCCGCTCCAGGAACTGAGAAGGACTTCGCGGCGTTTGAGGGTGGCGAGTTGGTCAGGGAATTGGTTGTCGCGGAGGTAGGCGAGCTCGGGGGTGGTGAGCAGGCGGCTGGTGCGGCCGGGGTGGCCTGACACGAAGACGAGTTCGTTATCCGCGGCGCCGCGGGCGGACCATTTTAGGTAATGTGTAGATTGAACGGGCTGGTTGTTTTCGTAGACGCGGAAAAAGCAGATATCGAGGTCGTAGCGGGGGAATTCGAAATTGTCAGGGTCGCCGCCGTAGAAGGCGATTTGGGCTTCAGGGGCGAAGACGAGACGAATGTCGGTGTAGCGTTTGAAGCGGTAGAGGTGATACGCGCCGCCTTGGTAGAGGGTTACGACGTCGCTACGGAGGCCGGTTTTATCGCGAGATTCTTTTTCGACTTCGGCGATGATCTTACGGCGGGCGAGGGCAGCTTCGGCTCCGCTGAGCTTGGCCGGAACGGCTGCGTTGATACGTGCGGTGACGTCTTCGATTGATTGGAGGACGTTTACTTCAAGGTCGTTGCACTTGATCTCCTCGGCTGCGGTTTTGGCGTAAAAGCCGTCGCGCAGGTAGTTGTGCTCTTGGGAGCCCATCTTTTGGAGCGAGTCGGCGCCGACGTGGTGATTGGTGATGACGAGTCCATCGCCGGAGACGAAGGAGGCGGAACCGCCGCTGTTGAAGCGCACTGAGGAGAGGCGCACGTGGTCGAGCCAAGCATCGTTTAGGTCGAAGCCGTATTTGGCTTTAATCTGGGCGCGGGGTGGCGCGGAGTAGAGCCACATGCCTTCATCGGCGCGGGTGGCGGTGCCGACGCACAGCGCGGCGAGGGTGAAGAGGAGCGAACGGAGTTTCATAGATTAAAAGCCAAAACGCATACGGCGGTGGGAGGCGAGCCGGAAGGGGCGCGCTAAGTGAAAAGCAGCGGGGTTTAACCGACGAAGAATTTTTGGATGCGGTGTAGGCTCGCGACGAGCACGTCGATCTCGGCTGCGGTGTTGTACAGATAAAAACTCGCGCGCGTGGTGCTGGTGAGGCCGAGCTTGCGCATGAGTGGCTGGTTGCAGTGGTGGCCGCCGCGCAGCGCGAGGCCGTCTTCATCGGCAAACGTGACGACGTCGTGGGCATGGACTTCGGCGAAGGCGAAGCTCACGAGTCCACCACGGGGCTGGCCAGCGCGCGGTCCGATGATGCGGATCCCGGGTATGACAGAGAGTTTTTCCATCGCAATTTGCGCGAGGTGGTGATCGTGGGCGGCGATGGCGTCACGACCGATCCCGTCGAGGTAATCGCAGGCCGCGCCAAGCGCGATGGCATCGGCGATGTTGGGTGTGCCGGCTTCGTGACGTTCGGGGGACGGTTTCCACGTGGCGCCCTCATAGGTAACGCTCACAACCATACCGCCGCCAGTTTCGTCGGGGGTGAGTTGATCGAGTAAATCGCGCCGACCGTAAAGCACGCCGATTCCCGTGGGGCCGCACATCTTGTGACCGGAGAAAGCGAGAAAATCGCAACCGAGGGCCTTTACATCGATGCGGGTGTGGCCGATGGATTGAGCGGCGTCGATGACCGTGACGGCACCGATCGCGCGGGCGCGAGCGCAGAGCCGCGCCGCGTCGTTTATGGTGCCCAAGGTATTGGAGATGTGGGTGAACGCCAGGAGCTTCACTGCGGGCGTGAGCAACGTATCGAGCGTAGCGTAATCTAGTCCGCCTTCGGCATCGGCGCCGAGCACAGGGATGTAGCGGACCGTGGCGCCGACGGCTCGAGCGGCTTGTTGCCACGGTACTAGGTTGGAGTGGTGCTCCATCTCGGTGGTGAGGATAACGTCGCCGGCTTTGAGGTGCGTGCGTGCCCAACCATGCGCGATAATATTAATACTTTCGGTCGTACCGCGCGTGAAAATAATTTCTGCGGGGTCGGCAGCGTGAATGAATTTAGCTACGCGTGCTCGCGCGTCCTCATAGGCGTCGGTCGCGCGCATAGAAAGCGCGTGCAGGCCGCGGTGGACGTTGGAGTTGTCGCGCTCGTAATAGCGGACCAGAGCGTCGATCACACACCGGGGTTTTTGCGACGTGGCGCCGTTGTCGAGGTAGACGAGGGGCTTGCCGTTGACCTGTTGGTGCAGGATCGGAAAATCAGCGCGGGTGCGTGCGAGGTCGAACATAGTACGGGCGGCGGAAGAGGAAAACGAATTAATCTTTATGCGTCTCGGTGGTGGCCGGAAGCGGGTCGCCTTTTAAGGCGTTAAGAGCTGCGTGCCAACCAAGCGTGGCGCACTTGATGCGAGCTGGGAACGTATGGACACCGGCGAACGCGGCGAGGTCGCTGATTTCGGCGGGCGCTTCGCCGGTGGTGACGATGTGGTGAAATTCGTCGTAAAGTTTCTTGGCCTCGGCGGCGGTCTTGCCCTTGAGCTGCGTCGTCATGAGCGAGGCGCTGGCCTGCGAGATGGCGCAACCGGAACCATCGAAACTGATCTCTGCGATACGGTCGCCATCGAGGCGTAGATGCACGCTGCATTCGTCGCCGCAGGAAGGGTTATTGCCGTGGGCGACGCGGTTTGCGGTCGGGAGTTTGCCGCGGTTGCGGGGACGGCGGTTGTGGTCGAGGATGACCTGCTGGTAGAGTTCGGAGAGATCGGCGGACATGACGTGGAGGGCATCAATGGGGCGCGGATCGAGCTGATTGGCAACTGCGGGCTCATGGTTACTAGCGCTTTCGAGTGCGCCGGGTGCAACGGATTTTGGCTGAAGCCGGGACCAAAAACCCGGATGGGGCTCCTGGGTGTGCGTAAACGCAGAGAATACTCAGTGTTTGATTTCGTAGCTCAGATTGATCGCGGCTGGATCGCCTTGGCGCTGGCCCTTCAGATATTTTTTGTCGAGGAGGTTGCGGGCGTCTAGGCCCACGCTGTGGGCGTAGCGGCCGCCGGCGGGTTTCCACGCGTAGCTCAGGCCACCCTCGACAACGATGTAGGCGGGTTGCGTGAAGAAATAAGTGTCGTAGCGGGTGCCTCCGATCGTGACGGGCGCCCCTTTCAGGCCGCTGTCGCCGTATATGCTGGAGGTGCCATTGCTAACGAGGGATCGGCCGAGGTAGCGCACGCCGATACGGAGGCCGAGGCCTTTGTACGAGCCTTCGCGCGCACGGTAGGTCGAGTAGGTGCTGACGTTCCAACGAGGGGAATTGTCGGGCGGCACGCCGAGGAGGAACTGCTCGGTGGCGTTTGGTACTTTGGTGTAGACGATCTTGTTGTAGGAGGCGGCGAATCCCGCGGTCGCGCCCTCGGTGAAACGCCAGCTGCCATCGAACTCGATACCGCGCGAACGCACGTCGGCGAGGTTGCTGTAGTTGCGCGTGGTGCCGGCGACAGTGCCGGGGATGTTGAGGGCAGTGCCGTTGACGTCACGTGCGGTGCGGGGGACGTTGCTGCGGACGATGTCGTAGGCGCCGGTGGTGAACGTGAGGCGGTCTTCGAGGAAGGAGGCCTTGAAGCCGAGTTCTTTCCCGTCGCCCCGCTGCGGATCGAGCGGGAGGCCGTTAATATCCACGATGGTGGCGCCGGTGCCCTGCGGAACAAACGACGAGCTGTAGTTGGCGTAGGCAGACAGATTGGCGCGAAGCTTGTAAACGATACCGGTTTGATAGGTGGTCGCGACCTGATCGGGAAACTGTGCCCACTGCCCGGCGGGCACGGTGGCGGTGGGGCCGTTGATGATGCCTAGGTAATTGCGCTGGCCACGTTCGATCACGTCGTGCCGGCCGCCGACGATCACAAAAAGACGGTTGCCGAACATCGCCAGACGCTCGCTGGCCATCAGGCCCTTGGTGATCGTTTCGTTGCGGACGTTTGCGGAGAGGACGTCCCAGACGGCTGCGTTGTAGAAATCCCAGGCGTAGGGGAACGTGGGGGAGAAGCGGGTGCCGCCGTTGAGAAAATTCGAGAGTGGTGTGCGGGCGTCGGCGCGCGTGGTCGTGCGGGTGAAGGCGCGGGAGTGGTTGTTGATGTAGTCGGCGGTGAGGAGGAGTTTGTGCTCGACGCCACCGGTGCGGAACACGGCGAGAAGGTCGGCTTGGAGGTTGTGCTGGATCTCGCGGTTCTGCGAGGGCGAGAGCTGCTGGGTGGCGTAGAGCCCGGGCGCGTAGGTGTTGGCGCCACTCGTGAACGTGGAGCCGAGGTAGCCACCGGCAGGGAAGCCGCCAATGGCCGGGAGGCTACCGGCCCCGGCGTTGGTGATCGCAACGCCGAAGTTGTCCTGCTTGCGCTCCCATTGCGCGGCGAGGGCCCGGAGGCTGAGCCAGTCGGTGAACTTATGGCTTAAGTTGGCGTCGAGCTGGCGGTAGATGACTTGGTTGTAATTGAAGGGGCCGTTGACGTTGAGGTGGCGGAACGACTCGTAGAGTCCGCGGCCGAGTAGATTTGTGGCCTGGAAGGAAGTCGCGCCGTTGTTGACGAACGGGACGAAGACGAAGGGGAGATTCGCGGTGTTTTGCGCGTTGTTTTTCAGTTTGATGTATTCGGCGTGGATGGTGGCGGTGGTATTGGCGGCGATTCTCCAGCTCATCGATCCGTAGAGATTCTGGCGGTGCAACCACGCGTCGTTTTGCACGTATTGGCGCGAGTCTTCGTAGGAGCCGGCGGCACGGGCGAAGAGGACGCCCTTCACGACGGGCTGGTTGACGTCGAGCATTGTGCGCGAGTAATCGCCGGAGCCGAATGAGGCGCGGAGATTTTGGAACGCGCGCGGTGTGCCCTCTTTCGTGATGCGGTTGGTCATACCGCCGGGCTCGGCTTGGCCGTAGATTGCGGCGTTGGCGCCCTTCAGTACCTCGACGCGGTCGATCGAGGCGGGGCCCCACATGCCGCCCTCGCGGATGCCGTTCTTGTAGACGGCGAAACCGCGGATGCCGCGCAGGCTGATGTCGCCGGTGCTACCGGTGTTAGTGGGTGCGGAACCGCTGACGTAGTTGAGCACGTCCTGCCCGGAAAAATCAAAGATCATGAACTGCTCGATGAACTCGCTGGAGACCGTCTGGATCGACATGGGGATGTCCATAACGCGCGCGGCGTAGCGTGTGCCTGAGGTGGACTCGGCGGCGAGGTATCCGCCATCGCCCGATTTCACTTCGAAGGCGGAGAGTTTAACGGGCGTTTCCTCGGGTCTCGGCGCGGTGGAGTTGGACTGGGCGCGGGCGGTCGTGAGAAGAGCCAGGAAGGCGAGCGCAGGGAAAGCGAGGCCGAGTGCGGGGCGCAGACGGGAGGAATGAGCGAGTGAGTTCATGGGGTTATGGCGATGGGATCGGGCCAGCGGCGCAGGGCGGCGTCGTTATGGGCTTGGGTTAGTTATGAAGGCTGCAGGCGGTTCCGGAGGCGAATATCGCGCGCGGGCCAAATCAACCGCGTTCATGGCCGAAACGAGCATTTTAAGTACGAGGCCCAATGACTTACGAGTAAAGTGGCCTCGACTCGGTACAAGGAGAATGCATTTTCCGGCCATCTTTATGCTGCGTTATCTAAATCAAGGCATGCGCACGGTGCGCTCCGCCGCCTTCAAACACCCACTGGGATTGAAGCGCGGGAACTGGGAGTTTTTTGCGGTGGTGAGCGGCGCGGTGCGGCCGATCGAACCGGAAAAAATGGCGGGAGTTTTTCAAAGTCGGCGACTGTGGATGATGCCACCGGATTCGGCGCATACATGGAACCTGCCGCCGGGGAAGCGTTGTCACGTCTTCGTGTTTCACTTCTCCGGGATCCATCCATTGCTGGAAAAATCGCTGTCTTTGAGCCGGCGGCTATCGATCACGCTGGACGAGATCGACGTTCGGTTTCTGCGTGATCTGTATGCTGAATTGCTGTCGCATTATCGGTCGCCGCGGCTGGCGAGCGTGGTGCATTTCGAGGCGGCGATGCTGCGGTTGTGCGCACGTTTTCTGGATCGCAATCACGAGGTCGCGGCGTTGCCGGCGTTCGATGGCGGGGCGGAAAAGGTGCTGCAGGCGATCCAATGGCACCGGGCGCATTTCGCGGAAGGCGTACGGGTGAACCAAGTGGCTGCAGCGTTGTATTTGTCGCCGGGGCACCTGCGGCGACTCTTCCTGAAACTACGCGGAGAGACGCCAAAGCGAGTGTTTATGCACACGATGGTCGAGGAGGCGTGCCGGCTGATGGCGACGGGTGAGCTGAGTTTCAAGGAAGTGGCCACGCGCTGTGGATTTAGCGGGTTCAGCGAATTCTACCGGGCTTTCAAAAAGGAAGTCGGGCAGTCGCCGTCGACGTGGCGTGCGAACCATTTCTATCGCGGGTTGGGAATCAAGACGGGCGCTCGAAAGAGGACTTTGCAGACTTGAGACGCGAGGCGTGGAGTTTGAGCTGTTGGGCGTGAACTGGTTTGACGTGAATTGGCGGTGTGCGGCTTGCGGAGGTGCCGAAGATTGTGAAGCTTGGCGGTATGAGTCTGTTGATCCGTCACGCCCGCATCTTGACCCTAGCCCAACCCACCGCGGTGGGAGCAACCGTGTTGGTGGGCGGCCGAAAGGCGCGGCGCGCGGCGGCGTTGAAGGAACTCGGGGTGATCGCGCGCGGCGATGTTTTGGTCGCGGACGGAAAAATCGCGGCGGTGGGCGCGGAATTGCCAGTGCCGGAAGGCACGGAAGTGGTCGAGGCGGATGGGCGTGTGCTCATGCCGGGATTTGTCGATTGCCACACGCACGCGTGCTGGGCGGGCGACCGGCTCGGCGAGTGGGAGCAGGAGTTGAGCGGAGTCGCTCCGGCGGAGATTTCGAAAATAGGCGGCGGCATCCAGGCGACCGTACACGCGGTGAAGGAGGCGACGCGGAAGCAACTCGCGGCGGGCTTGCGGACCCGATTGGACGCGATGCTCCGCGGCGGCACGACGACGATGGAGGTGAAGAGCGGCTATGGACTGAGCATCGACGGCGAGACGAAGATGTTGCACGCGATCGTGCGGGCGGCACAGGAGTTTCCCCCGGGGACAGTAGTGCCGACGGCGCTGCTTGGGCAGACGGTGGACGGCGATGTGGCGACGTTTACGCGAATGGTGGTGCGGGAGCTATTGCCGGCGGTGTGGCACGAGTTTCCGGGTGTGGCGGTCGACGCGGTGTGTGCAGCGGACGCGTGGCCGGTGGAGGCGTGCGTGCGTCTCTTCGAGCGCGCGGGTAAACATGGGTTGCCGCTGCGCGTGAGTGCTGACGCGACGATGATGACGGGTATGGTGACTGAGGCTTTGCGGCTGCATCTGCGCAGCGTGGATCATTTGGAGAATGCCTCGAAAGCGGATCTCGTGGCGTTGGCGGCGAGCGATACTTTTGCCGTATTCACGCCGGCGGCGAGTTTTCATAGCAAAGGTCGGTATGCGCGCGCCGGAGCTTTTGCGGACAGTGGTGGATTACTCGCGCTCGCCAGCGATTACGGTGTAGCCTCGGCGCCGACGCACTCGATGCCCTTCGTCATTGCGTTGGCGGTGCGTTACGCGGGTCTGACCCCAGCTGAGGCGATTACCGCTACCACGGTGAACGCGGCGGCGGTGCTTGGGTTGAGCGATCGCGGCACGATCGAAGTCGGACAACGCGCCGATTTGATTATGCTGCGGCACCGTGACGAACGCCTTTTGGCTCACGAAGTCGGCGGGAACCCCGTGGAGCTCGTAATTGCGGGTGGCGCTCGCGTGGTTTAAACATACTGTGCCGCGTCAGGGTACGTGGAAGAAAGTTTTGCAGACTCCGTTGCAGGTCGTTTCCATGGTCCCGTGTCGCTCACGTTATTTTTAGGTCGCGAATTGATTTCCGCTTTAGGCGGCTTGGGCGTGGCGCAGGTGCTCGGGCCGTGGCGCGGCGCGCGACCGGCGGAGCGACGTCCGCGGATGAAGTTTACCCCGGTGCTTTATGGCGAAGATCACGCCCATGAACACGCTGAGCTCTGTCTCCTGTTGGCTGGGCGGTGCCGATTTAGTTTTGAACGCGCCGGCTGTGAATTAGAGCCGGGCGATCTGGTAATCTGTCCCGCGGGCACGGCGCACGCAGAGGCATTTGGCCGGCCGGGTATGGGTTATCGACTCGTTTGGTGGAGTTTACACGCAGGTGAACCGAGCCTGCACGCGACGCGCTACTCGAAACGCGGCGGCTTCCAAGTGGAACATCGCATGAGCTTGGCGGCGTTGCCAGCTGAGGCACGCGGGCGCTTGGCCGCATTGCGCACCATGGCGAGCGCGGAACGTGTACCCGACTTAGATGCGCTGCGCGAGGCGATGCTCACGGTGACACTCGCTTTGTATCGTCGCGTACTGGACGGCGGCGAGGCGCAGCACGACACGCGCGCGCAACTTGTGGGTCGTGCGGTGGATTATGTGCGCGCTAACGCCGTCCGGCCGCTGGCTTTGGGTGATGTCGCGCGGGCGGTGCACGTGTCGCCGAATTATCTAACGGGACTTTTTCGCGCAGAGACGGGTACTCCCCTTGGACGATTTATTTTAGGCGAACGAATCGCGTTAGCGCAGCAACGCCTAGGCCGCACTGGGGCGAGCGTGAAGGCCGTCGCGCTGGGCTTGGGCTTTGCGGATCCCTTTGCGTTTAGCCGCGCGTTCAAGCGCGTGACGGGGCAGACGCCGCGGGCGGCGCTGGCGGCGCGAAGCGGAAGTTTGGCCATGGCTTCGTAAGTGCGGCTATTCCCGTGGCGACAGCTACGTGGTAAATTGAGTTACCATGAGCACGCATTCTCCTTCCTCGGCATCGAAATTGGCCCTGCTCGGCGGTACGCCGGTGGGCGAAGTGGTGTACTCGAAATTCCCCGTGTTTTCTGAGCGGGCCATCGAGCGGGTGGGCGACGTGTTGCGCGCGGGCAAGGCTGTGGGGCTTGGCCGGTTTCACTCGCCGGAAATCGCAGAGGCGGAAGACACGATCTCGCGTTATCACGGCGGCCGTCGGGTTTTGGCGTGCAGCTCGGGCCACGCGGCGTTGCAGGCGGCGCTCGCGGGTTTGGAAATTTGTTCGGGCGATGAAGTGATCACGACGCCTTACACGTGGGGCGCGTCGACCTCGTGTATTCTGCACCAGAATGCGATTCCTATCTTCGTGGATGTGGAGCGCGATACGGGCTTGATCGATCCGTCGGCGGTCGAGGCGGCGATCACCCCACGCACGAAGGCGATTCTCGCGGTGCATATTTTCGGGCAACCGGCGAACTTGCGCCGCTTACGCGAAATCGCAGATCGCCGCGGCTTGAAGCTCGTCGAAGACGGCAGCCAAGCGCACGGCGCTGAGATCGACGGTTTGCGTGTGGGTAACGTCGGTGATGCCGCAGGATTTTCCTGTATGGGCGGTAAAGTGCTGCCGACGACGGAGGCTGGTTATCTCGTTACGCCGGACGAATCTGTTTTTTGGAAAGGCGCGATGATCGGGCAACACATGGGACGCTCGCCGGAAAAAGATTTCCCTGACGCGCTGCGGCCCTGGGTGGATTCGCTTGTGTATACGTATCGCGTGACGCCTTTGAACGCGGTATTACTCACAGAACAATTTGGCCGAATCGACGGCTGGATCGCTGAGCGTCGCCGGCACGCGGAGCTATTACGGAGTAAAATAGCCGGGGCAAAATTTTTGCGGATGCCCGACTACGCCGCGGGCGTGAAGCCGGTTTATCATCTGCTCACGATGAATTTTGATCCCGTGGCTGCGGGTGTGTCGCGCAATACCTTCGCGGCGGCGATGAAGGCAGAAGGCATGATGGCCTTTGGTTATGTGCCGTCGCCGATCCCGGATTGGGCGCGGCTACACTGGCAGGATTACCGTGGCCCGCGTGTCGCGTGGCTCGCGGCGCTTGAGCGCTCGGGGGTGGATTATCGAGGTATGGCGTTGCCGCAGTGCCGTTGGCGCGTGGCCAACTCGATCGAGACGCGTTTTGACTTCGTTGATCCTAACGAAGAAATGGTGAGCCGTATGGCCGAGATTATTTTGAAAGTAGAAGCAAATATCGGGGCGCTGCGCGATCACGAGCGCACGGCGGGACCGACCGCGCCGGCGCGACGCTGATGAGAGCGGGCTTCGGCAAGAGCGACCTCACGCCGCGCCTAGGCGTTCAATTGGCTGGCTACGGGCCTTACCGCAATCGCGCGGCGCAGGAAATCATCGCGCCCCTTGCGGCGCGTGCGGCAGTGATCCGTGACGGAAAAACGAATGTCGTGTTGCTTAGTGTGGAGTTGTGTGGAACGCCGCGGCCCTTGGCCGAGCGCATTCGCGCGGTTGTCGCTGCGCGCGTGGGTTGCCGAGCGGATGAGGTGTTTTTATCTTCTACGCACACGCACAGTGCGCCCTCGGTCGGCGGGATGTTTGGGTGGGGTGAGCCGGATGCGGTTTATTTGGAGACATTGCCCGCACGGGCGGCCGAGGCAGCGGTCCGTGCTAAGGCGGCGCTGGCCGAGGTCGAGTGGCGACACGCGCACGTCGCGTGTGAAGGCATTGCTGTGAACCGCGAGACAGATACGGGTTTTGCGCTGAACGCGAATTTTGCGGAGCGGATGAATCTTCGTTGGCGGCCGGCAAAGCCCGAGCAGACGGACCCGACCGTACGCGTGTTGGCAGCGTATGGTGCGGGCGGAAAACTGGTCGGATTGCTCCACCATTTCGGCTGTCACCCGGTTGTTTATGGCGAAAAAACCGCGGCGATTCATGGAGATTTTGTCGGACTGGCCTCGATTCAACTGGAAGCGAAGCACGAGGGTGCGGTAGCGATTTTTTTGCCGGGAGCGCTAGGCGATGTGAACCCGAAGTTGAACCACCGCGTACCGCGGGAATCGCGGCGGGCCTTGAACGCGATCGCGCGTCAGTATGTAGGAGCGGTGGCGCGAGGATTGCGCGTGGCGCGACCGGTCGCGTGCGCGGCTAACGCTTTGGTTAACGTGAGTGATGAAATTAAATTTACTCGCGTGGCTTGGTCGAAGGCTCGGGTACTCAAGCGGGTGTTGGCTTTGGAAAAGATTTTCACCGAAGCCGGCGTGACAGATTTTCCCCACGCGGGCGGGTTACCGCCTTTGCACACGCGTGGGATGGAGATGGCCCGGTTACAGGGTATGCGGGCGTTGCTCACGGAGTGGCGCGGGCGGGTGGCGCCAAATCCGCCGGTACGCGTGCATGGTTTGAGGATCGGGCCGGTGGCGTTTTTGGGCTGCGGGTTGGAAGTGTACCAGAGCTTGCAGTCGGTGATTTTGAAAAACAGTCCGCACGTGGCCACCTGGGTCGTGAGCTTAGTTGGTGGCAACGGCTACGCACCGGATGCGGCGGCGCAGCGGAGGGCAGGTTATTCGGATGATTTTGTGCCGCTGATGATGGGTGAGTTGCCGTACGCGCGAGTGGATCAGGACTTGATCCGAGCGTTGGCCAAGCTGGCGCGGCAGCTGGGCGCAAAAAAGACCGCGCGGTGAGGCGCGGCCTGCGGGAAACGCGGTGAACCGCGCGCGGTTTAGCGACCGAGGTATTTGTCGCGGCCGAGGACGAGGGCTTCCATTTTGCGGTCGGCGATGGAGCGTTTGAGCATCCAGAAACCGCAATCGGGGTGGACCCATTTCACGCGGCCGGGGCCGACTTTCTTTTCCACAGCTTCGATGCGCGCGGCGACTTCGTCGGCGGTCTCGATGTGGTTCACCTTGATGTCGATCACGCCAACACCGAGTGCGATTTTCTTGTCGATGTGTTTGAGGGCATCGAGGTCGCTGGCAGGACGGTGGGCGAGTTCGAGGACGAGGTGGTCGGTGTGGAGGGCGTTGAGGAAATCGAGGAGAGCTTTCCAATTACCCTTTTGGATCGTCTGACCGCCGTAGTTGCCGAAGCAGAAGTGGACGGCGCGCTCGGTCTTGTTGTCGATGGCGTCGAGAACGAGGTTCATTGAAGCGGCGGCGAGGGGGGCGTCTTTGGGGTTGCCGGGGATGTTAGCTTCATCGACTTGGACGCAGGCGGCGGGTAGGCCAGGCATCTGGGCGGCGAGGACGTGGCCGAGGGCCATGGTGAGTTTGTCGAAGCTGCCGTAGTGGTGGTCGAGCAACGTGCGCGCGAGCATGTAGGGGCTTGTGACGGTGAACTTGAAGTCACCGCCGGAGACGGAGGCGGCGCGTTGGCAATCGGCGAGCAAGTTAAGGGAGCCTTCGCCGAGGGCGCCGGTGACGACGCCTGCGGGCTTGCGGCGGAACCCCATCGGATGATGGCGGGAGAATTCTTCAGTGATGGAGCGGCCGACCTGGCCGTTGATGCCGGACATAGGACGAATGAAGTATTCGATCATGCCGTTGGTATCAGGGTGGTTGACGTCGAAACGATAGAGCTCTCCGTCGGTGGGTAGGTCGATACCGGCCTGGTGCTGAATGTCGAAAACGACGCGCGTTGCGTCGATGACGGCCTGCTCGGAGGGAAGGGCAGCGAGCCAGTCTGGAACGGGATAGGAACCGACGGTGGTGGTAAGGATGCTGGGTTTAGCCATGGTGTTAGGTGGGGTTGTGTGAAAAAGAAAAGTTAAGTTGGGCCTATAAAGCGGGGGGGTGGCGAGCGGGATTATGCTGATATTTCAGCGAGGGTCTCCGCGGCGGGACGGCTGGTGAGCCAGCGGCGTAGTTGTTTTTGGAAGGTGTTGGCGAGGGTGTCGCCAGGCATAACGAGGACGCCCCAGCCGCCGCGGCCGGGGTTAATGGGAACTTCGGCAGGGATTTGATTTTCGCACATGAGGCGATCTTCATCGAGGACGCGGACTGCGAATTTGAGTTGAGTGGCGGGCGGCGGGCCGTCGAAACCTGGGGAAATCGCGAGTGACCAAAAGACCGTGCAACTCGTGCGGGTGCGGGGCGAAGGAACGTGTAGGAGTACGCGGGCGTCACCGTCGGCGAAGCTTTGGCGGATGGTGGTGAAGTTGGGCAAGTAGCCGCGTTGGGTGCGATGGTGCGCGCTTTGGAGTTTGCCGGGAGGCTCCGCGGGCGTGGCGAGAGCGGGGAAGGGCGCATCCATCTGAAAACCGCCATCAGCCGTTTCACGTATGTCCATCGGCGGAAGACGGTGGTCGGCGGCTTTGCCCAACGTGGTGGCGTGGGCGAAGGCGAAATGGGTCATATCAAGGTAGTTTTCGACTTCGCGGCGCCAGCCGGTCGCAAACGCCATGGGCGGGCCCATGATGTAGGTCCAGCGTGGATCTTCAAATTCTGGCACTTCGGGCAACGTAGCAACTGTGCCAACGGCGGCATGCGTAGAATCTAGCTGGACCCAGATGAAGCCGTAACGCTCTTGCACGGCGTAGGTGTGGAGATGGGACAGGGCTAGTTTGGCGGCGTTGGGCTCGACGAGGGAGGGGATGGATTGGCAGGCGCCCGCCGGATCAAAGCGCCAACCGTGATACGGACACATGAGTTCGCCCTCGCGGATGCAACCAGCGGAAAGCCGTGCTCCCTTATGCGGGCAAGCGACATCCGCGGCGAGAAGGTGACCTTCGGTGAAACGCGCCAAAACGAGCTCCGTCTCGAGCAAGGTAACGCCCATCACGGCGCCGGGGGCTAGACTCGCGGAGTTAGCTACGGGTTGCCAGGTGGCGCGGAGTGAATGGAGGACGTGGTCTTCGTCGAGATGCATGGAGCGGAATAAAACCTTAGCAAAAGCGGTGGGGCGTGTCGTGGCGGGCCGGGCAATTAAGCTTGGCAGATCGGGCAATTTAGTTATAATGGACCATACATGTTTGAACCGCTCGCTCGGCGTCCAATTGAAGTTACTTTTAACGCGGCGGGGGTTTTTGTTTTAGAAAGCAGGCATGATCGCGCGTTTCGAATGGAGGACACGGCGCATGCGTTTGTGAAGGTGTTGCTCGTGGTGGCGGGGGCTGGGGTGTTGGCGTACGGGCCGCGGCGGGAAGTTTTGGAAACCGGCGCGGTGGTGTTGGTGCCGGCGGGATGTCGGCATCGCATCGAGGACACGCGGCCGATGTCGCTTTATGCGGTGTGCGTGGAGGCGCGGGTGTTGGGGGTGTTGCCGGCGAGCGCGCTGGGGCTGGGGAGCGTCCAAGTTTTTGGCCATGCGACCTGGGCAATGGATGCGCGCGCGCTGATCAGGCAGATGTTGCATGAACAGACGCTGCGGCGCGCCGGCGGGGAAGCGTTGTTGCTCGGGCTGGCGTGGCAATTGATGGGTTTGGTGCTACGTGGGGCTGGCGCGTCGAAGGGCGGAAGGGGCGCGGGACTAGCGGCGGGGTCGTTGGCCAAGGCGCGGATGGCGGCTTATGCTCTTGGACTTGAGCAGACTTTTTTCGAGGAGCGACTCATTGATGGAGCGGCGGAGCGGTTGGGGCTGAGTCGGCGGAGGTTTACGACGCTGTTCAAGGAGGTGGCAGGCGATACATGGTTTAACACGGTGCGGGCGCTGCGGTTGGCGCACGCGCGGAGGCTTTTGCGGGAAACGGGGCGCTCGGTGACCTCAATTTGTTATGAATGTGGTTTCGAGGACGTCTCAAGTTTTTATCGGGCCTTCCGGACGGTGGAGCGGGCGAGTCCGGATGCTTGGCGGCGCAAGATCGAGGTCTTAAAGAGTGTGTAAGTTCCTCGTTGACCCGGCTCGGGCCGCGCTCTTTGTTTCGACCCTTCGCCCAACGACGGGCTCGTTTTTGACGAGTCGGTTTAACACCGGAGAGGTGGCAGAGTGGTCGAATGCGCGCGCTTGGAAAGCGCGTGTTTCCGAAAGGGAACCGGGGGTTCGAATCCCTCCCTCTCCGCCATTTTTCTAACGAACCGCCAGCCGGGAAATTAAATCAACGCGGTCTAGGGGAGGTGGGTTGAAAACAAGAACTTGTGCAGGGTGAAATAAATCCTGCGTGCCCATATTGTTAACCTCATGGCATTTTTCCGGACTCAATTCCGTGCGACTTCGTGATATTAGCGCCCCTTTGGTTCGCGTTGAAATCGCGTCTCCTCCGCCAGTTTCTTAACGAACCGTAGCTCTGCCAGTTGCACTCCTGCCCCACTAGGCGAGTGGTTGGATAACGCGAACTTCGAGGCAGCAGTTAAATGCGGGTTTTAAAGCGTTTCACGCATTCGCCTAGCCTTGCAGCCATGAGTAGTGAGTCGTGAGATTGACACACTTGTCTATGTGTATCACTTGTGTTGACAACAAAGCTCACCTCTTATGGCCACCGCGACCGCCCAAATTCACCTACGCACTCCGCCCAGGACCAAATCACTGTTGATCTTGGCCGCGGAACTCTCCGGCGCGACCAATCTGACCGACTACATTCTGCGTGCAGCCGTCGAGCGGGCCCAAGCCGACCTCATTAGCCAGCAGACTTTCGCGCTCAAAAAAGGTCCATGGAATGAATTTGCGAAACGGCTGGACGCTCCGGCACGTGACTTGCCCCGCCTGCGCAAACTTCTGACGACTCCCGATGTCTTCACCCAAAACGCCCAATCGACCTGAGCCGCTGGGAGCGCATCATCAGGTTGCTACATTCGATTGCGGTGCTCTGCCACTTGACGAGTTCTTGTCCCGCCACGCGCTTGGCAACCACCAGTCCGGGACAGCGAAGACCTACGTCGCGACCACAGACAGCCATATCGTTGTCGGCTATTATAGTTTGGCTGCATCACAGATCCTCTACGCAGAGGCACCGACCCGCCTGCAAAAAGGTGCACCGCGCCACCCGATTCCGGTCGTGCTCTTGGCTAGACTCGCAGTGGACCGTTCCTGGCAAGGCAAAGGACTTGGAGCTGGACTGCTCAAGGACGCGATTATCCGTGTGTTGACCGCTGCCGAGGGCGTCGGCGTGCGCGCGTTGCTCGTGCATGCCAAGGACGAAGCAGCCAAAGCCTTCTACGAACGTTACGATTTCGCGCCGCTACCAGGTTACCCGATGCACCTCGTGCTCCTCCTCAAGGATGCTAGGCGCATAGTCACTGCCAGTGCTTAAAATGGTGAAACTACGAGCCCACCTCATGTCCGTGCCTCCCGATGGGTCACGCGTATATGCGTAAGACGTCGTGGATGACGGCTCAAGGGTGTCGATCTCTGATTGGCAACTGGGAATCAAGATGCCCTTGGTCGAAGTGGCGCGAATACGCGAGAAGGCACCATCCAAACCTTGCCGCCCGCTCCAACGGATCTTGGCACCAGGGAGCACGGTCGCGGCGGATTCGGCGAGATTTCACCTCTAAAAATCATCTATTAGCGCCACTTCGGTTTGCGTTAAAATCGCGCCTACACCGCAAGTTCCTTAACGAACCGTAATTCAGCCCGTTGCATTTCCGCGTCGGCAGGTGAGTGGTTGGATAACGCGAATTTCTAAGCAGAAATTAAACAGAGTTCATGCATTTGACAAAGCAACCAAGAAATGGACATATTGTCCTGAACGTGAGGTTGATTAAACGAAGCACCCTACGCCACTACGCAGCCAAGTTCCCGAAGGCTGACCGCGCCTCGAACGACTGGGCTCGGCTGGTGATCTCCGCCAGATGGCAAAGCCTCGTCGAAACCCGCCGCATGTTTCCTCACGCCGATCTAGTGAAAGTGAAAAGTGGGAGGACGGTCACCATCTTCAATGTGGGCGGCAACGATTTCCGCCTTATTACCGCCATCCACTACGACCGACAAAAAGTCTTTGTCCTCAATTTTCTCACTCACGCCGACTATAGCCGCGAAAGCTGGAAGAACCGCCTATGAAAACAGCCCCCCAGACCCCTAAGTCTTACGCGAAGATTCCCAAGACCTATGCAGGGTTGATGGCGCTGCACTTGCTTCGACCCCTGCGGGATCAGGTTGATGCGGACAACGCCTCCGAGATGATTGACCTGCTCGCCGGACACACGCTCAACGCCGAGCAGGCCGATTACCTCGACCTTCTGAGCGATCTCTACGAAAAATGGGAAAGCATGCAATTGCCCCTCAGCCGGGCAACCGGATCGGAGCTGCTGCGTCTTGTTCTAGCGGAACGCAACGAAGGAGCTGCGAACCTGGCGAAACTTCTCGGGATTGATGTGTCTCTCGCCTATCGGCTCCTGCGCGGTGAACGGCAATTGACCGCAACACAGATTCGAAAAGTCGCAGACACCTACGGTATGGATCCCGTGGCACTTCTACCGTTCCTTAAACCATAGGCGTTTATCGCAAGGCTTTTTAGGCCAGTTGCGAGTAACGCGCTAAGCGCCGCGCGAACTTGCCCCCGTACAGGGTGCGGTCATGTCCATCAGGATAACCGGCCGAACCGCGACACCTTCCGCTGTGTTCGCTGTGGGTATACCGACGCTGCCGACTTCGCGGCCGCCGAGATTATCCTGCGGCGCGGTAAACAAACATTTTCGGCGGTGCGCACTGCGCCCGCCTTGGCGGCCGGACTTGGCCGTGACTGTGCGCCGGGGGCTTCCGCCCCCAGAGGCCATCGGGCCTCACACTCGCGAACCAAACCCAGTTTGCGTCTATCCACGCAGGCAACGGGAATCCCGGCCTTTTAAGGCCGGGAGGATGTCAAAATCAAGTGTCCTTCGCCAGTTTTTCAATCAGGGTCGCTCGTTCGGGCTAATGACCGGAGGATTTATAGAAAAGCATCTTGCTCGACCGACCTCGGTCACTACGTTCAATTTTGATAGTGTTTTAACAACCCAATTTTATCCATGGTCTCGGCAAACTCCGAATTTGGCTACAACGGCAAGGTCGAAGGCGAAGTCATCGTCTCTCGGGCCGACGCGGTCATTAACTGGATCCGCACTAACTCCGTGTGGCCGATGCCGATGGGTTTGGCCTGCTGCGCCATCGAATTGATGGCCGTCGGCAACGGCCGTTTCGACATCGCGCGCTTCGGCGCCGAAGTGATGCGTTTTTCCCCGCGTCAGGCAGATTGCATGATTGTTGCCGGTACCGTGACCTACAAAATGGCACCGGTGGTGCGTCGTATTTACGATCAGATGACCTCGCCCAAGTGGGTGATTGCTATGGGCGCCTGCGCGAGTTCGGGCGGCATGTACCGTAGTTACGCGACGTTGCAGGGCGTGGATCGGATTATTCCGGTCGACGTATATGTAAGTGGGTGCCCTCCGCGTCCTGAGGCTTTGCTCGACGCACTCATCAAGCTCCAGAGCAAGATCAAGACCGAGCATTCCGCCGGCCAACTTTTTAAGGCCTGAGTCCTGCTATAGTATAGGATAAACTCATTTTTCATTTAAAAATGTCTGCTTCCGTCGACGCCCTTAGCGCCCTCAAGGCTAAATTTCCGCAGGTGAGTGACCGTGCCAGCCGCGATTGTCCTGCGGTCGATGTGCCTACGGCGGACCTTGTCGCCGCGTTGAAATCGCTACGTGATGAGGCCGGTTTTGACTTACTGTCGGATGTCACGGCGATCGATTGGGCTGAGGGTGCAACACCCCGCTTTACAGCGGTTTATCATCTTTATTCGACCATCTCGCATGCGGCCGTTCGTGTGGCGACGGCGTGCACGGGCGATGATGCGACTCCGGCAGTGCCGAGCGTAGTGGACCTTTGGCCAGCGGCCAACTGGCACGAACGCGAGGCCTACGATATGTTTGGAATTAAGTTCGTAGGTCACCCAGACTTGCGCCGTATTTTGATGTGGGATGGTTATCCTTACCATCCTTTGCGCAAGGAATTCCCGTTGGCGGGCATCGAGACAGCGTTGCCTGATCTCGAAGTGGCCGAAGAAACCCAAGCCAAAGTGATCCCGGCGCCGATGGTAGGTGGACCCTTTGTGGCGTCTTCTGGCGAGATGAACCTTACCGAAGCCGAGCCCCGCGCCAAAGACGAGAGCTGGAACGAACGCTCCGCTAAACCCCAAGCCTGATTTACCGACGCCATGGCCACCGAAATTGCCTTTCCAGATAGCGCGGCGAAAGCCGCCGGCGCCGAGCAAGAATTTGCGCCGGAAAAGATGTCCCTCTCGATGGGGCCTTCTCATCCGTCCACGCACGGCGTGTTGCGCCTCCAGATGGAGCTCGACGGCGAAGTTCTTACGAAGTGCGACCCGATCGTAGGCTACTTGCACCGCGGCGACGAGAAGATTGCCGAGAACATGACCTATAACCAGTTCGTGCCTTACACGGACCGGTTAGATTATCTCGCCCCGCTCGCCAACAACATGGCCTACGCCATCGCGGTGGAAAAACTCGCGGGCCTTGAAGTCCCAGCGCGTTGCCAAGCGATCCGTGTGCTTACAGCGGAAATGGCCCGCATCTCGGCGCACTTGATGGGTCTCGGCGCGTTCGGCCTAGATGTCGGCGCTTGGACCGTGCTCGTGCACTCGCTTAATCAGCGCGAACACCTCTACAAACTTTTCGAAGAACTCACCGGCGCGCGTTTCACGACGAGTTACACGCGTATTGGCGGTGTTTCGCGTGATGTACCCGAGGGTTGGCTCGGCCGCGTGATTGCATTTTGCGATCAGTTCGAGCCTGCGCTCGAGGAAACGTTGGCGTTGCTCACGCGAAATAAGATTTTCCAAGACCGTACCGTCGGCGTCGGTATCATTACGAAAGCCGATGCACTTGCCTATGGTCTTACTGGACCTAATCTGCGTGGTTCCGGCGTGGCGCTCGACCTGCGCAAAGACCGGCCTTACTCAGGCTACGAGCAGTACGAATTCGATGTTCCCGTGGGCTCGAAAGGCGATTGCTACGATCGTTATCTTTGCCGCGGTGAAGAGATGCGTCAGTCGGTGCGAATTATCCGTCAGGTCATAGCTAAATTTCCGGGTGGTGATTGGTATGCGAAGGATGCGCGCAAGATTTTCGCGCCGCCTAAGGACAAAATTCTCACCTCGATGGAGGAGTTAATTAACAATTTCATGATCGTCACCGAAGGTCCGCAAATCCCTTCCGGCGAGGTCTATTTTGAAGCGGAAAATCCCAAGGGTGCCCTTGGTTTTTACATAGTTAGCAAAGGCGGCGGAGTACCGTGGCGCATGAAGATCCGCTCACCCTCGTTCTGCAATCTCTCCATTCTCCCCAAAGTCTGCGTCGGTACCATGATGTCCGATGTCGTTACGTTGCTCGGCTCCCTCGACTTCGTCATGGGCGAGTGCGATCGTTAAGTTTTTCCGCGAACCCAGCTCGATGAATCTCAAGCCCGAAACACTCTCCAAGATCGACGAGGTAATTACGCATTACCCGACGAAGCGGAGCGCCACGCTCCCGTTGCTGCACCTCATCCAAGAGGATGTCGGACATCTCCCGCCAGACACCAGTGAATGGGTCGCCGCCAAGCTCGAGCTGCAGCCGATCAACGTGCTCGAAGTGATCACGTTTTACCCGATGTTCCGGCAGAAGCCGATCGGTCGTCGACACATCAAGGTCTGCCGCACGCTTTCTTGCGCTCTGCTTGGAGGTTATAAGACCTGCGCGACCTTTGAGAAGGAGTTTCATACTCACCTCGGTGAAGTCTCGCCCGATGGCGAGGTCACGGTTGATTTCGTGGAATGTCTCGCCAGTTGCGGCACCGCGCCGGTTGTTATGATCGACGACGAACTCCACGAGAAGGTCGACTGCGCGAAAGCGAAACAGTTAAGCGACCAGATCAAAGCCGAAGCCAAGAAACGCTGACCCCTTTCCGTCCATGCCCGCTCCCGAACAACGCCGCCTCATCTTCAAGCACATTGACGAACCCGGCTACACGAACGACATCGGCTGTTACCTGCGTAACGGCGGTTACGAAGTCCTAAAAAAAGCCGTCGCCCGCAAACCCGAGGAGCTCATCGACGAAGTTAAAAAATCTGGCCTGCGCGGTCGTGGCGGCGCCGGTTTTCCCTGCGGCGTGAAGTGGGGTTTGGTGGACCGCAAGAGTGGCAAACCCATTTATCTCATCGTCAATGCGGACGAATCAGAGCCCGGTACCTTCAAGGATCGCTATATCATGCACCAGGATCCGCATCAGTTGATTGAGGGTACGATGATCTCGTGCTTTGCGAACAACGTGAAGCAGGCCTATATTTACATCCGTGGTGAAATGCCGCATGGCGCCCGCATTCTGGAAAAAGCCATCGCCGAGGCTCGCGCGGCCAACTTCGT
>Ga0114958_10001013_pt1 | contig 22857 bp, 23 predicted proteins | sample C_130208_EF_Meta_FD_89577 | JGI IMG/M metagenome (GOLD analysis project Ga0114958, IMG submission 89577) | Freshwater microbial communities from Lake Croche, Canada to study carbon cycling - C_130208_EF_MetaG | ecosystem: Environmental > Aquatic > Freshwater > Lake | place: Lake Croche, Canada... | reverse complement strand
CGCAACAAGCCATGGTCAACAAACACACAAGTGAGTTGATCGCCGATGGCTCGATGTATCAAGGCTGCCGCTACAGATGAGTCAACACCGCCGGACAAACCCAGTATGACTTCCTCGTCACCCACTTGTTGGCGAATACGTGCAACAGCTTCTTCCACATAACCTGTCATCAGCCAATTGGCATTTGCCTGACAAATCTGAAGTACAAACCGTTGCAGTAGGGCCTTGCCTTGCAGCGTGTGTGTGACTTCGGGGTGAAATTGCACGCCGTAAAAATGCCGTGATTCGTCAGCCATGCCTGCAATCGGGCAACTGTCAGTGCTGGCCATCATCTTAAACCCTGAAGGTAGCGCAGTCACTTTATCGCCATGACTCATCCAAACCTTGAGCATGCCGTGACCTTCAGGCGTGGTGAAGTCTGCGATGTCTTTCAACAGGCTTGTGTGCCCGCGCGCACGCACTTCGGCGTAGCCAAATTCACGCTGATGTCCGCTTTCCACTTTTCCGCCAAGTTGCTGTGCCATGGTTTGCATGCCATAGCAAATACCCAATACGGGGATACCTAACTCAAACACCAGTGATGGCGCGTGGTCAGTTTCGTCTTCATAGACGCTGGCGTGACTGCCGGAAAGAATAATGCCTTTAAGTAAACCGTCGCTAGCGTATTCACGTAGCCATTCGTTGCTGACATCACAAGGATGGACTTCACAATACACATGCGATTCACGCACGCGTCGGGCAATGAGTTGAGTGACTTGCGAGCCAAAATCCAGGATCAATATTTTGTGGTGTGCCATAGGGGTAATGAAAGCAGACAGTCAACTCTACGGAAAATCAGTCAGCGCGGTAATTCGGCGCTTCCTTGGTAATTTGCACGTCGTGTACGTGGCTTTCACGCATACCTGCCACTGAAATTTCAACGAACTCGGCGCGATTGCGCATATCTTCAATACTGGCACAACCGCAGTAACCCATGGCGGCACGTACGCCGCCAGCCATCTGGTAAACGATGCTGACCATAGAACCTTTGTACGGTACCCGACCTTCAATACCTTCTGGCACGAGTTTGTCAGCGTTAGGGTTGCCAGTGGTGGCCTCTTGAAAATACCGGTCTGCGCTGCCCTGTTGCATGGCGCCAATACTGCCCATGCCCCGGTAACTTTTGTAACTCCGCCCTTGGTACAAAATGATTTCACCGGGGGCTTCTTCGGTACCAGCAAACATGCCACCCATCATGATGCTTGAGGCACCTGCAGCGATAGCTTTGGCGATGTCCCCGCTGTAGCGTATGCCCCCATCAGCAATCAATGGAACGCCGGATCCTTGCAGTGCTGTGGCTACGTTATCAATGGCGGTTATTTGCGGTACGCCCACACCAGCAACGATTCGCGTGGTGCATATGGAGCCCGGGCCGATACCTACCTTGACCGCGTCAGCGCCTGCCTGTGCCAATGCAAGCGCGGCGGCACCCGTCGCAATATTGCCGCCAACAACGTCAATATCAGGATAGTTTTGTTTAACCCAGCGAACCCGTTCGATCACGCCGTGGCTATGACCATGCGCTGTATCAACGACGATAGCGTCAACACCTGCGCGAACCAGCGCTTCCACGCGTTCTTCGGTGCCAGGGCCAACGCCCACCGCAGCGCCCACCCGCAAACGCCCGGCACTGTCACGGGCTGCATTTGGGAAACTGGTTTGCTTGGTAATGTCTTTGACAGTGATCAGCCCTTTCAGCTCGAAAGCGTCGTTGATGACTAGCAGTCGCTCGAGTTTGTGTTTATTCAATAAGGCCTTGGCCTGCTCGGGTGTGGTGCCTTCGGGCACAGTGATCAAACGCTCGCGCGGCGTCATGATGTCTTTGATGTGCAATTCATAACGCGTCTCGAAACGCAAATCGCGGTTGGTGACAATGCCAACCACTTTGCCGGCGTCGCAGACTGGAAAGCCAGAGATGCCTAATTCGTCCGACAACGCCATGACTTGGCGGACAGTGTGGTGAGGCGTGATGATGACCGGGTCAAGCAGCACCCCGCTTTCATAGCGCTTGACTTTGGCCACTTCGGCCGCTTGGTCTTGCGCAGTCAGATTTTTGTGGACGATGCCCATGCCGCCCTCTTGGGCAATGGCAATAGCTAAGCGGGCTTCGGTGACCGTATCCATAGCAGCAGACACCAGCGGCAGATTGAGTGAAATGCGGCGTGAGAACTGGGTCGAAAGGCGTGTGTCCTTGGGCAGGACTTGGGAGTATGCGGGGACCAACAACACATCGTCAAAGGTCAGCGCTTTGCCAAGAAGGCGCATAAGGTAGATCTCCAAAAAATAGATTCTACCGATCCCATCATGGGCGCTTTCAAATCAAGGCTCTGTATTTTCACGATGAATAGGAAAGCATGCAATTTGCTACGTCAATAGCCTGGTTTGGCTCCAGCTCTGCGTTTGGCAAACAAACCTGCGGTTTTAGCGCCCTGCTTCTGAAAACGTTCACGTCTGGCCACTTTAGGGTCAACGCGCAAAGGTCGAAGCACTTCAAGTCGGTCGCCATCTTTAAGTAAATAAGAGGGGTCAACCGGTTTCCCCCAGACGGCTGTTTGCCAATCCTGAGAGGTTCGATTGGCAAAGTTCTCGGACACGTTGGTTAAATGTAGCTTGGCCTCGGCGACGCTGGGGCTTTGGACAGTTTGCCATTCGATGCGTTCTATTTTTCGCGAATTCAAGGAGACTAGGATTTCAATGATCATCGTTGGTACACCGATTCAGCACGCTTGACGAATGCATCCACCAGTGTGGAGGCGATTTTGTCAAACACTGGCCCAACAATGGCACCGAACATAGAGTCGAAACTGTAGGAGAGTTTTAATTCGACCCGGCAGGCCTGCTCTTCGCCCAGCGGAATAAAGTCCCACACGCCAGACAAATGCTTGAAAGGACCGTCGATCAAATCGAGTTTGACTTGCCGTGCGTCAATGTGCGTATTGGCAGTGGTGAAACTTTTATGCAATCCACCGAAAGCCATACCAATGCGCGCGGTCATGCCGTGGTCTGTGGTGGTGAGAATCTCTGCCTTGTCGCACCATGGCAAAAACAGAGGATAAGACGGCACATCGACGATCAAATCAAACATTTCACGGGCGCTGAACCAGATCAATACAGACTTCTCAATGGTTTTCATAGAATGCAGTTCATGCCACACTGGCGTTACGGGAGATTGTAAAGACCCCGTTGTATTTTTTTTTCCTCACCTATGGCCAGCAAAACAGCACCTCAAACCCGTATCGCGGACAACAAAAAAGCCGCTTTCAACTATTTTTTCGAAGAACGCTTGGAAGCAGGCATGGTCTTGGAAGGTTGGGAGGTCAAAGCCGCGCGAGAAGGTAAAGTACAACTCACAGACGGCTACGTGGTGATTCGCAATGGCGAGATGTACGTCATCGGTTGTCAGATCAACCCGCTCAAAACCGCGTCTACACACGTCAACCCTGATGCCATACGTTCACGCAAGTTATTGCTTCACAAAGATGAAATACGCCGATTGATAGGCAAGGTCGAACAAAAAGGCTATACGCTGGTGCCATTGAACCTGCATTGGAAAAACGGGCGCATCAAATGTGAGATTGCGTTGGCCAAGGGCAAAGCCGAACACGATAAACGGGACACCATCAAAGACCGTGAAGGCAAACGCGAGGTTGAACGTGCCATGAAGCAGCGAACACGCTGATCTCACTCCAGCCAGCGAGCGCTGCCTGCCTCCATCAGTAGGCGCTGATCACAACGACGGCTCAGCGCGACATCATGTGTGACCAAGACCAGAGTAGTTCCCAGTTCACGATTCAATTCAAGCATCAATTGCATGATGGTTTCTCCGGTAGCGTGGTCCAAACTGCCTGTCGGTTCATCCGCCAGCAACAACTGAGGCTTGACCACAAACGCCCTAGCCAGCGCAACTCTTTGCTGCTCTCCGCCGCTCATCACCTTGGGGTAATGGTTAAGCCGTTCTGACAAACCCACGCGCGTCAACATGTCTTTGGCCACTGGCCGTGGGTCAGTATGCCCGGCAAGTTCCAGCGGCAACATCACATTTTCTAATGCAGTCAGTGGCGCGAGCAACTGAAAACTCTGAAAAACAAAGCCTATGTGGGAAGCACGCAAAGCCGCACGCTGGTCTTCATTGAGTGAAAAAATATCCTGCCCTGCAAGATGTACCGTACCTTGGGTAGGTGTATCCAAACCAGCCATGATCGCCAGCAATGTGCTTTTACCAGACCCAGAAGCACCCACAATGGCCAGTGTTTGCTGCGGGTTCAGGATGAAATCGATATCGCGGAGAATGTCCAATGTACCTGTGACATCGGTGACCGATTTGAATAAATGTGAAACAGCAATAAGAGGTGAGGACATTCCGTGAGATCAGAGTTGCAACGCAGAGACTTTAACTGGCTAAGCATAAGCCTGATCGCCATGGGTCTTTCACCTGCCGTATTACGGGCTGACAAGCCACAAAAAATACTGGTGGTGGGTGATTCCCTCAGCGCTGAATACGGCATTGCACGTGGCAGTGGTTGGGTTGCTTTGCTGGCGGCCCAACTCGCCAAAGAAAAACCGCAGTGGGAAGTAATCAATGCCAGCATCAGCGGAGACACAACCTCTGGGGGTCTGGCGCGTTTACCCGCGTTGTTGACTCAACACACGCCCCACATAGTCATTATTGAGCTGGGTGGCAATGATGCTTTGCGTGGTTTTTCCTTAAAAATGTCACAAGAAAATCTGACGCAAATGATCACTGCCTGTCACAAGATCAAAGCCGCCGTGTTGTTGATTGGCATGCAAGTGCCGCCGAACTACGGCGCACAATACGCCCAAGACTTCAGTCTTATGTTTAAGAACATCAGCCAAAAACAAGGTACTGCTTGGGTCCCTTTTCTGCTCAAAGGCATTGCAGATACAGCTGACCCCACCGCTATGTTTCAGCCTGACCGCATCCACCCCAAAGCCGAGGCACATCCACTCATTTTGGCTAACGTTTGGCCTGTTTTGAAAAAAATGCTCTGATGGCAGCGCACCCTATCAGCCCACATCAAGCTATTGCGCGGATGGCTTTATCCGCTGAAGCTGGAGGATTTAACAGCATCATCGATGCTCGCACAGAAGACGAATACGAACTTGACCATTTGCCTGGCGCTGTGAACTGGCCCTCATTGACCAACGAGGAGCGCATACGCGTGGGCACCATGTACAAACAAGTCAATTCTTTTGAAGCAAACAAGGTGGGGGCCGCATTGGTTGCTTCCAACATTGCACGGCATATTCAAGCGAAAGTAATGCCGTTACCCAAAACCTGGCAACCGCTTATCTATTGCTGGCGTGGCGGTAAACGCAGTGGTTCGTTGGCTCTGGTGTTGGGGCAAATCGGCTTCAGGGTATGCCTGATTGAAGGTGGCTATAAAGCGTTCAGAGCGGCCATGGTGGAAGACATTGCGCAGTTGGTCAGCGGTTTACGCTTTCAAGTCATTACTGGCCCGACCGGCTCAGGCAAAACAAGGTTGCTTCAAGCACTGATCAAAGCGGGCGCCCAAGTGCTAGATCTTGAAGATCTGGCCAAACACCGAAGTTCTGTTCTTGGACGCATACCCGGCCAATCTCAGCCTAGCCAAAAACATTTCGATACGCTGGTATGGGACAAATTACGCAGCTTCAATATGCAACAAACGGTTTTCGTCGAAGCTGAAAGCAAAAAAGTAGGAAACGTCGCTGTACCCGAGTCGTTGATGGATGTGATGCGAGATAGTCCGTGTATTGATCTGCAATTGAGTGACGATGAGAGAGTAAAGTTACTGTTGGAAGACTACGATTTTTTCGCTCAAGATACCGATTTATTCAGCAACCGATTAGATTTATTGACAGCGTTGAAAGGAAAAGCTGTCGTGAATGCTTGGCAAGCTCAACTTAACAACGGACAAATTGAGTCTGTAGTCAGAGACTTATTGATTGACCACTACGATCCGACCTATGCCAAATCAGTAGCGCGTAATTTTGTGAAACATCCACAAGCCACAGTTGCGCCGCTGTCTGACCGACACTCGGCGGCCATGCAAGCACTGGCCGAAAAGCTATTGAAACAATTCGGTTAAGTCATTGCGTTTAAAGCTTGCGCCACATCTGCGATCAAATCGTCAGCTGATTCAAGTCCTATAGCAAGCCTGACAAATCCTCCCTGCATCAGGTCCACAGGCGCATGCTGGCGCATTTTGCTTAAATCGTAGGGCACCACCAAGCTGATGGGGCCAGCCCAACTGAAGCCAAGTTTGAATAAGCCAAGCGCATTGCAAAAGGCATCCACCTGTGACTGTTTAAAACCTGGGTTAAACCTAAGACTCAATAGGCTTGCCGCAGCCCCGCCCCAGTGAACCCCAGGGGGTGAAGATTGGCCACCCGCGCATAACTCTCGCCAGTTTGCGTGTCCCGGCGAGGTAGTGACTGCAGGATGCAATACCTGTGCAAACGCAGACTGTTGCAAACACCAATTGGCCAACTGGCGACAACTGGCGTCTTGCGCTTGGTAACGCAAAAGCATGCTAGACAAAGAACGCAGCACCAATTCCACATCATTTGCACCCACACCAAAGCCCAAGCGCATGTGACTGAGTTTCAATCGACGTGCTATATCGTCGTTGCAGGTGGTCACACTGCCCATCAATACATCACCGCCGCCACTTGGGTATTTGGTTAACGCATGCACACTCAAGTCAACACCACCTGTGCCTTCAGAATAGCGAGGCATGAAATCAAATGGCTGAAAAGCGATACCTGCTCCCCATGTATTGTCTAAGGCCGTTAACACTTGTTTTTCACGGCATATGTTGACCAGCGCAGGTAAATCTGGAAATTCCAAGGTTACCGAGCCAGGGGCTTCCAACCACACCAAGCGAGTTTGTGCGCTGATGGTTTCGGCCAGGCTTTGCGGATTCATGGCATCGTAATACTGGTGGCTGATACCCCAGTGCGCCAGTTCAACCTCGGCCAGTGATTTCAAAGGCCCGTAGGCATTGTCAGGAATGAGGATTTCATCGCCACATTTGAGCAAAGCCAGATTGACTTGCGCCAATGCGGCCAAGCCACTGGGTAGTAATACGCAATGCTTGGCGCCCTCTAACTGACACAAACGCTCTTCCAACGTGAACGTGGTCGGTGTTCCATGCAGTCCATAGGTGTAACCCGTTTTATCAAGCCAATTGCGCTCGCGCATGGCTTTGACGTCATTGAAAAAAACCGATGATGCCTTATGCACCGCTATTTGCGGTGACGCAAAATCTCCCGGCGCTTGGTAATCGTGATGAATAAGCGCGGTATCAGGCTTCATGCCTCAAACCCGCCATTTCTCCAGCAAATGAACCGGGCGCATGGTGTCATAAGCCTCAAAGGGTTGGTGTATCCAAGGATTGGTTGGTAAAAATTCCACCGAGAAATCTGGCGCGAAAGACGACACGCCTTTGGTCCAAATAACCGCGCTGCGCAATTCGGTGATAGGCGCGTAATTATTTTTCAACATGTCAATCACTGCATTCAGTGTATGGCCGGAGTCAGCAAGATCATCCACCAACAGCACGCGTCCCGCAATTTCACCCTTAGGTGTAGTGATGTACCGGGCAATATCAAGATGGCCTTGCACAGTGCCGCCTTCTGAACGGTAAGAACTGGTAGACATGATAGCCAATGGTTTATCGAAAATACGCGACAGCACATCGCCGGGACGCATACCACCACGAGCCAGACACAAAATGGTATCGAATTCCCAATGGGACTGGTGAATTTTGATGGCCAGTTTTTCAATCAGATTGTTGTATTCATCGTAAGACACGTACAAATGTTTACCGTCTTCAGTCAACATGGGAATACTCTCGGTTCAGGGTTGGAATGGATCGCGGATGAGAATGGTGTGGTCACGGTCTGGGCTTGTTGAAATCATGTGAATTGGCACACCAGTTACTTCTTCAATACGCTTGAGATAGGCTTGCGCTTGAGGCGGCAATTTCTGATATTGAGTGATACCTACCGTGCTATCACTCCAGCCGTCCATGGTCTCGTAGACAGGCTGGCAATCGGCAATTTCATCTGCACCATTGGGAAGGATATGGATGAGTTGACCATGCAATTGGTATCCGGTGCATAACTTGAGTTCAGTCAAGCCGTCCAATACATCCAGTTTGGTGATGCATAGACCGGTTAATCCGTTGACTTGCGCACTGCGCTTAAGCAAAGCGGCATCAAACCAACCGCAGCGGCGATACCTACCGGTGGTTGTTCCTTTTTCTGCGCCTACAGTGCTCATGTGCCAGCCAGGTGTACCCTCTACCTCCCAGTCCAACTCGCTAGGGAAAGGCCCCCCTCCCACACGTGTGCAATAGGCCTTGGTAATACCCAAGATGTAATGCAACATGCCCGGCCCTACACCTGAGCCGGCAGCAGCATTGCCTGCAACGCAATTGCTAGAGGTGACAAATGGGTAAGTGCCGTGATCTACGTCCAGCAGGGTACCTTGTGCACCTTCGAACAAAAGATTAAGACCACTTGCATGCGCTTGGTTGAGTTCAAGCGAAACATCAGCCATCATAGGTTTGAGCAACAGGGCATGACGCATGGCTTCATCGTAGACAGGTTGAAACTGCACTTCACCATCTTGGATATATGGCTTTAAGGCGTCGCCAAAAGTGAACTCTCGCGAGCCTAAAAAACTGGTCAATATGTGGTTGTGCAAACTGAGTAATTCGCGCAACTTGGTAGCGAAACGCTCTGGATATTTAAGGTCTTGGACACGCAGTGCACGTCGGGCAATTTTGTCTTCATAAGCGGGGCCAATACCGCGTCCAGTTGTGCCGATTTTTTCTGCACCTCCCTGTTCTCTGGCCGCTTCGCGGGCCACATCTAGCGCAGCGTGAAACGGCAGAATCAAGGGGCAGGCTTCGCTGATACGAAGACGAGAACGTACTTCCACACCGGCTTTCTCTAAGCCTTCGATTTCTTCGAATAATTTTCCTGCAGACAACACCACCCCATTACCGATGTAACACCGAACACCTGGTCGCATGATGCCGCTAGGTATGAGATGAAGCGCAGTTTTTACGCCATTGATCACCAAAGTGTGTCCAGCATTGTGACCGCCTTGAAAACGGACTACACCTTGGGCGCGTTCGGTCAGCCAATCGACCAATTTGCCCTTGCCCTCGTCGCCCCATTGGGTACCCACTACCACCACGTGTCTTGACTGCTTGGTACTCATAAATTTGTAGTCTTAGTCTCAGTTGTTATTCAAGGTGCGCAGTGTCCATGTTCCATGATCGTCAAATAATTCACGGTCATAGAAAAATTCATCCACCTCGCTGTCATGGCCAGGCAGCAAACAAACAACAGTTTGCCCTTGACTGCGCAATTTCGCAATGGCTTGGCTCAGTTGTGCATCTTCACGCCATGGCGCACGAATGGCAGCTTGTAATTTCGGGTGTGGCAACAAACCCACCAAAGCCTTGATATCAAGGCTGAATCCAACAGCAGGACGTTTACGCCCAAAAATAGCCCCGACTTCATCGTAGCGACCGCCTCGAACCAAGGCGTCACTGGTCTCTGGTACGAAGATAGAAAAACGAGGCCCGCTGTAATACGCATAGCCTCTCAAATCAGCCAAGTCAATGCTGACCGGGTAGTCTGCGTGATCTGCCAGCCATTCAAGTTCTTGCAGAGATTGCAGCACCTCAGGCCAGTCGGCAAATTCCAGTCGGGCTTGCTTCAATAAGCTGATGTCCCCATACATCTGAACCATCGCTTGCAAACCTTTGGCAAGCGATGTCGGTAAATGTTGGCAGATTTCTCGCATCCCGCTGACATTTTTGTGCGCCAATGCTTCGGTGATGCGAGCAGTCAACTCGGCATTGGTTTCATGGCTTTTAAGCAAAGCAGGAAGAATACGTGCGTGACTCAAATCCACATGGAAACTTTTCAGACCCGATGAGTGCAGACTTTGCATGGCCAATTGAAGTATTTCCAAGTCTGCTTCCAATCCAGCGTGTCCGTAAATTTCTGCGCCCATTTGCAGGGGTTCTCTGGTTGCATAAGGACTGGCAGGCAAGGTGTGCACCACAGAGCCGCAATAACAAAGCCGGGTAACGCCACTTCGGTTGAGGAGGTGGGCATCAATACGAGCAGCTTGGGGGGTGGTGTCTATGCGTAAACCCAGGGTTCGGCCGGACAATTGATCGACCATTTTGAATGTTTGGAGATCCTGCACGCTGCCTGAGGCTGATAAGAGAGATTCGATATGTTCAACCAAGGGCGGCATGACCAATTCGTAGCCAAAGCCACGCGCCGTATCTAGGCACAGTCGACGCAATTCTTCAATATGCCGGGCCTCTGAAGGCAAAACATCCGCTATGTGATCCGGCAAAACCCAGGCAGCCATGAGAGTAAAGTGCTGTGAAAAAAGAGATTCTACTGGTCTGTGAGAGTAAGGCGCTGATACCAACCCTGGCTCGGCGAGGGCGTCATTTCAGCCACTCCAACATTACCAAGCCAACCAATACACAACCAAGCCCTATGAACCTTATTTGACCGTCCGACAGCTGCATGATTTGCATAAAAGTGCGACGCCAAGAGGCAGGTGATATGAAGGGTAAAAAACCTTCAACAATCAGCACCAGTGCAAACGCCATCCACAAAGTCTCTCGGTCCACGGTAGAGAGCTTATTTTTTTGCAGGTGCTGCAGACCCGCTTCCGCGCATGGCTTTGAAAAAATCACTGCCAGGGTCTAACACCATGACATCCGACTTTTTGTTGAAGCTGGCTTTGTAGGCTTCTATGCTTTGGTAGAACTGGGCAAATTGGGCATCTTTGCCAAAGGCGTCAGCATACAAACGGGCAGCCTCGGCATCGCCCTCACCTTTGATTTTTTGCGCATCCCTGTAGGCATTAGCCAAAGTGACTTCGCGCTGACGATCCGCATCTGCGCGGATTTTTTCACCCTCAGCAGCACCGGTAGATCGCAACTCATTGGCCACTCGCTTGCGTTCGGCCTCCATGCGGCGATAAACAGACTCAGTGATGGTGTCTACATAATCTGCACGGGTGATTCGGACATCAACCACATCAATTCCCCAAGGGTTAGAGCCTTTGACAATTTCCAAAACTTCACGCTTGACGTCCACCATCAGTGCTTCGCGCTTGAGGGACAACAGATCTTTGACGGTTCGTTTGTTGATTTCTTCCTGAAAAGCATTGCGTACCACGCGCGTGAGTTGCTGCGCACCGGCTTTTTCATCCAAGCCCACATTGCGAATGTACTGAGAGGGGTCGGAAATGCGCCAGCGCACATACCAGTCAATCACCATGCGTTGCTTTTCAGCCGTCAGCATCGGTTCTGAGTCCACGTTGTCCAGCGTCAGCAGCCGCTTGTCGATGAAGTTGACGTTTTGTAGCGGCGGGGGAAGTTTGAAATTCAAGCCAGGTTCAGTGATCACTTTCTTGATTTGTCCAAGCGAATACACAACGCCATATTGACGCTGGTCAACCACAAAAACAGTCGAACTGAGGATGAGCAATGCCAGCAACAGTGAGGAAATATAAAAACCTAATTTATTCATGTCTGTTACACCTTATCGAAGATCGCGGTCACGCTGACGGTTGTCGCGGCTGCGGCTGCTGCTTTCTATGGTGGCAGGCGCTGGAACTGAACTGTTACTGCTGCTTGAATCATTACCAGAACCAGCCGCAGATGCGGGGGATTCAACTGGGTTGACGCCATTCATCTGCATGATTTTGTCTAAAGGGAGGTACAACATATTGGAACCCTGACGAGACTCCACCAATACCTTGGTGACGTTGCTGTACATCTCTTTCATGGCATTGATGTAAAGCCTGTCTCGCGTGACCTGTGGCGCTTTCTGGTATTCGCTGTAAAGCGAGCGAAAGCGCTGCGCATCGCCTTGAGCCTGAGCCACGATGCGGGATTTGTAAGCATCCGCTTCTTGCTTGAGTCGAGATGCAGAACCGACGGCCCTAGGTATCACATCGTTGGCGTAGGCTTCAGCTTCATTTTTAGCGCGTTCGCGCTCCTGTCCAGCTTTGAGCACATCATCAAAAGCCGCTTGAACTTGTTCAGGGGGGCGGACGCCACCTTGCTGCAAGTTGATACCAACAACTTCGATACCTACGTTGTAGTGATCCAAAATGGTTTGCATGATGGCGCGAACACGCGGCGCAATTTGCTCGCGGTCCTCTGATAGTGCAGCGTCCATACGCATTTTGCCGACAACCTCACGTACCGCAGTCTCTGCCGCTTGCATCACTGCATCAGTCGGATTTTTACTTTCAAATAAATAGGCTCGTGCATCAGTCAGGCGGTATTGCACTGCAAACTTGATCTCGACAATATTTTCATCCTCGGTCAACATGGCGGATTCGCGCAAACCCGTGGCTTTGATGACGGCATCGCGCCCAATATCCAGAGATCGAATTTGAGTAACAAAAACAACCTCATGGCGCTGTATGGGGTAAGGCATGCGCCAGTTGATACCCGCCCCTACGGTGCTGTTGTAGCGGCCGAACTGGGTGATGACGGCTTGCTGTCCCTCTTGCACAATGAAAAAACCAGTAGACATCCAAATTAAAAACAATACGGTCAATACCACTCCGATGCCAAGGCGCGCGTTCTTAAAGGGCTCTGGAAAACCGCCGCCTGAACCCGGCGGATGAGATCCAGGTCCGCCTTTACCGCCGAACAACTGACCTAATTTACGGTTCAGATCACGCCAAAGCTCATCGAGATCAGGCGGGCCGTTGGAAGGGGGGGGACGACGATTCCCTTCAGGAGGTGGATTCTGGCCAGGTTCATTGCCATTAGAGGCATTGTTAGGTTGCTCTTCGCCCCGTCCCCATTTGCCGTCGTTCAAATTGAACATGCCAAGCAAACGCCGCCAAACGGCAGCCACAACAAGGCGTGTCCAATGTGCAAACCATTGCAAATGGGTTAATCCGTTCATCAAAGGCCAAGGCCGAGTTTTATTGTTCATATGCAATCAGTAAAAAAAAAGCTGCAGGGCGACATTGTGCCTAAAGAGATTGACATCCTAAATCCTTATGCAGTGAGATCGGCGGGCAGTAGGGTTAAACGCTCTTCTTCCTGCTTGTGCGAATGTTCTAGCAAACGTTGGCGCAAACTGTCCAAATTCAACCCACTGCGGGCACTCAAAAAAATCCTGGGAATAGAAAGACCCTCAAAAAGATACACATCCTGAACAAATGCAGGGCGTCTGTCTTCTGGTAAAGCATCAATTTTGTTAAAAATCAGCCATTGGGGAACCTGATCCGCCCCGATATCCTTCAATACTGACATGACTTGTTGAATTTGTTCAGGGTAAGCAGGATGAGACGCATCCACCACATGCAGCAGCAGATCGGCCGAGGTAGCCTCTTGTAATGTGGCTTCGAAAGCGTCTACCAGTCCATGTGGCAAGTCGCGTATGAATCCCACAGTGTCAGAGATGGACAACTGACTGCCACCACCGTCATCATGCGGCAAATACAACTGTCGGGTGGTGGTATCCAAAGTGGCGAACAGTTGATCAGCCGCATACGCTCGTGCTTTCACAAGTGAATTGAACAATGTGGACTTGCCTGCGTTGGTATAGCCGACCAAAGACACATTGAACACTTGATTTCGTTGACGTTGTTTGCGCTGGGTATTGCGTTGGCGCTTGACTTTAGACAAGCGCTCTTTGGTGCGTTTGATGGATTCACCGATCATGCGCCTGTCAAGCTCTATTTGGGTCTCTCCCGGGCCGCCTCTGTTTCCGATACCGCCGCGTTGACGCTCCAAGTGTGACCAGCGCCTGACCAAACGCGTGCTCAAGTACTGCAAGCGAGCCAGTTCTACCTGTAATTTACCTTCGTGGCTGCGGGCACGCTGGGCAAATATCTGCAATATCAACATGGTGCGATCATTGACGGGCATTCCTAAATGGCGTTCAAGGTTACGCTGTTGAGCAGGTGACAAAGACTGGTCAAACAACACTTCTGAAGCACCGTGAAGCAAGGCCAGTTCTTTGATTTCGTCCGCTTTTCCAGAGCCGACAAACATAGCAGCATCCGGCGCTTTGCGGTTACATGTCAGTCGAAACACAGGTTCAAGTCCCGCAGTCAAAGACAACTGAGCGAGCTCGTTCAACTCGCTGTCGAAATGAGGCGTACCAAAATCCACACCCACCAATAATGCAGTGGTCGTTGGTTCTTTTTCAGTGGGAGTCAAGTTGTTTATTTGCAGGTGTGGCAGTCATTGATTTATTCGGCAGACTCGATGCCATCATCCTGTGCAAAGTTAACCGGTCTGGCAGGAACAATGGTGGAGATGGCATGTTTGTATACCATCTGAGTGACTGTGTTGCGCAACAGAACCACATACTGATCGAATGATTCGATTTGCCCTTGGAGTTTGATGCCATTGACCAAATAAATGGAGACTGGCACATGCTCTTTACGCAAAATGTTCAGGAACGGGTCTTGTAAAAGTTGCCCTTTTTGATTCACGATATTCTCCGTGTTTGATGAGGAAGTTCGTAACATACCACAGCTTAATGCCTCAGTATTTCACTGGAAGGATATCAATCCTTGTCTGTGTAGGGGTTATGAGATGTCTTCATTTCTATCCGTAATGGCGTACCTTCCAGCGAAAAAGCTTTGCGAAACCGGCCCTCCAGATATCGTTTGTACGAATCTGTGACGTGTTCGAGTGAGTTGCCGTGCACAACTATCACTGGTGGATTCATACCGCCTTGATGTGCATACCTGAGTTTGGGTCGAAACATGCCGCCGCGCTTGGGTGCTTGAAATTGAACAGCTTCAAGCAATAACCTGGTCAGTATGGGTGTAGACATTTTGCACATAGCTGATTGATGTGCCTGCGAAATGGATAACCAAACCGGGCCCAGACCTTGACGCTTGACAGCAGATATGTGGTGCAGTTTGGCAAACTTCAAAAATGCCAATCGACTTTCAATAGATCGCGCCAGCAGTTCTTTTTGGTAGTCGTCAACTGCGTCCCATTTGTTGACAACCAGCACCACTGCTCTGCCTGTTTCAAGGATATATCCAGCAATGTGAGCATCTTGGTCCGTGACACCTTGGGTGGCGTCTAGCAAAAGTACAGCGACATTCGAAGATTCAATCGCCTGCAGGGTTTTGACGACAGAGAATTTTTCAATGGCTTCAAATACTTTTCCACGACGTCGCAAACCAGCGGTGTCGATCAACTCAAATTGTTGGCCGTTACGTTCAAATGGAACGCTGATGGCATCGCGGGTCGTGCCAGGAAGGTCAAAGGCAACCAACCGTTCCTCCCCCAACCATGTATTGATCAACGTAGATTTACCGACATTGGGACGGCCCACCACCGCCAGCTTCAAAGGCTTGATGACGCCGTTGTCCTCTTCTTCTTCCTCTTCGGGCAGGTGTAAAGGTTCAAGGGCAGCCTCGATCATGCTGCGAATACCCTGTCCATGAGAAGCTGACACAGGCATCACTTCGCCGAGTCCAAGCTCGAAAAATTCACCCAGCTTGATGCCGTTTTGCATGCCCTCGGCTTTGTTGGCGACCAGCAGACAGGGTTTGCCTAAGCGACGTAAATAATTTCCGATGTCATGGTCTTGAGAAGACAAACCTTCACGGGCATCAACAACAAAAATAACCGCATCAGATTCGGCCACTGCTTGGCGCGTTTGTTTGGCCATTTCCTTGAATATGCCGCTTTCCGCGTCTGGTTCAAAACCACCAGTGTCGATGACAATGAATTCATGCTTGCCATGCTTGGCGTTGCCGTAGTGTCTGTCGCGTGTTAAGCCAGCATAGTCAGCAACGATAGCATCGCGGGTTTTGGTGATGCGGTTAAACAGCGTTGATTTACCGACATTGGGACGGCCGACAATGGCCAGGACAGGTTTCACAGTTGAATGATGCCGATCACGGCAGTTGGTAAGCCGAGAGTTGACCGTTTCGAGACAACATCACAAAGCCTCCATCGGCCAATGGGGTCGGTGCAGAGGCAAAACCAGAAGCAGTGGTTTGCAAACGGTTCAGCAAACTGCCATCCTTACCAGAGAGGACATATATCCATCCACCCTCATCACCGACCACCACACCCTTGGTTGTCCATAGGGGGGCAGAGAGTTCACGGTACTTCAAACGGTCTGTATCCCAAACTCTTTCTCCGGTGGAACGCGACCACGCTCTGACGACGCCATTGGATTCACTGCTGACAAGGACTTCAGCCTCACCGCCTAGACCTTTGATTCCCACAGAAGATTTGTTCCAAACCAATGCACCTCGGCTGGCATCCACGCACCCGATTTGCGCTTGAAATGCCCGAACGCAGACTGAATTGCGAACACGGGATGGACTTGCCACCAAGTCAACCAGTCGCTCTAAGTCATTGATGCCACGAGGGTTAGCGATGGCAACATCCCAAAGGATTTGACCGTTATCAGGGTTGAGAGAAACCAGATGGCCGCCCATGCCCGCCAGCAAACTGTTTTGGAATGCAGAAAGTACGCCGTTTTGTTTTAACACCAAGGGTTCGCCAGGGCGTTGTTGTGTCCACAGCGGCTGCCCAGTGCCCGCATCAAAAGCAGCAACCGAGCGATCAGCCAACAAAACAAATACCCTATCACCAGCGACCAAAGGATTGGTGTAGGACTGAGCTTTCATGCGTTTACGCCACAGTAACTTGCCGTCTTGCAGCACGACCAATTCGTTAGATGCAGAGATAACCGCCAGTTTTTCACCATCGAAACCTGCACCGGAAAGCAAACGCATCCCCAATGCGTACTTCCATGATAGTTTTCCATCCGTGGTGTTCACCACCGCAACAGTGCCATCGGCAGATGCAAGTGCGACATGGTCATTGACTATCTGCAAGCTCTGGTTCAATTGATCTGCTGCAGCGAATTTAAATGTCCACAGCGTTTTGATAGCTTGCTGTGCCTTGAATTCACCTATGGGAGGCGGCTCAGGCCGGGACGATGATCCACATGCCGCCAGCAAGCCCAGCAAAACCAAACCAATTGCTGAAGTAAAAATAGAGGAACGGCGGATCTTCATGGATGTGATGCTGGCTGGGGATTGACACCTAAAGCGGCCAACTTGATTTCAATCAGTCGACGGTATTCATTTTTTTCTTCCATGGCCTTCCAAGCAGATAGGAAATAAGCTTTGGCTTCTTCTTTTTTGTCCTGCATCATCGCAATATCGCCCAAACGGTCGTCATAAAGCGCCTGAAAACCAGTGGGCGCTTTTTGACCCGCCAGCCAGCTTTGTGCTTTAGCAGGGTTTTTACGCTCGATATCAATGGCGGACATACGCAATCGCGCCAACGCAACAAATCCAGCGTCTGAGGACTGGTCAATCACCCATGCAAAACTTTTTTCCGCTTCGGCATAGTCTGCTTTGTCCGTATAAACGCGGGCAGCCAGCAGTGAAGCCTGTTGCGCAGCGGTGGTACGGGGAAACTCTGATTGCAAATCAGACAATGAACGAGACATCAACTTTTCGTCTTTGCCACGCACAGACTTTTCAAAGGTGTCATACAACTTGGCCGCTTTCGTAGCCTGATGTTGTTGCCAATAATTCCAACCGTTCCAGCCTGCATAAATAAGCAACACAACGGTCAATAGACCGCTGATCAGGTTACCCCAGCGGTTCCAAAAATGTTTGAACTGGTCAAGTTGTTCTTGTTCTTCAAGGTCAAGATGGGTAGCCATGCGTTTCCAACTGTGCAAATATCAAAAGCTTGATTGTAGGCTGTGGCCCCATTCAGCAGTCTTGAGCAGGGATTCGGTTCTTTGCGCCCCTGTTCCGTCCCTTAAGGCCTTGATGGTGACTTGCTGCTGGGCCAATTCGTCAGCCCCGAAAATCAGCGCATAACTTGCGCCGCTGGCATCGGCTTTTTTGAACTGTGACTTCATGCTGCCCATGCCTCCCGAGGAATCTGCAGGTGAGTGCATTTGAACTGACACGCCCATTTGTCGCAAAGATTGCAGCACCGGCGTCACCAAAGGCAAGGCGTCGGCATCAGAAATGACGGCGTAGGCATCTGGCGTGACTTCGGGAGAGGCGTTGCCTTGCTCTTTCAAAAGTTCCAACACGCGTTCCACCCCCAGTGCCCAGCCGACAGCAGGGGCAGGCTTGCCGCCGATTTCCCCGATCAGGTAGTCATAGCGGCCGCCACCACATACCGTGCCCTGCGATCCCAGACGCTCGGTAATGAACTCAAACACAGTCAAGTTGTAATAGTCCATGCCACGCACCAAACGCGGATTGATGCTGTAAGCCACCCCGTTTGCGTCCAAAATCGCGCGCACCTTGTTGAAGTGAGCCAGACTTTCCTCACCAAGAAAATCCAGCAATTGGGGTGCTGCATCGTTCAAGGCTTTCATCGCCGGGTTTTTACTGTCCAAAATTCTGAGTGGGTTGGTGTGCAAGCGTCGTTTGGCATCCTCGTCCAGCTGGGTTGCGTTTTGCTCGAAATAATGAATCAAAGCGGCACGGTGTTGCATCCGCTCCGGCGGTTGACCCAAACTGTTGAGCTCGAGTCGAACATCCTGTAAATCAATGGCTTTCCACAACGCGCTAGCCAGCAATATCAACTCGGCGTCCAGCTCGGCACCGCCAAAGCCCAGCGCCTCAGCCCCGATCTGATGGAACTGCCGGTAACGACCACGCTGGGGGCGTTCATGGCGAAACATGGGGCCCATGTAATACAAGCGCTTGCCACCTTCATACAACAGGTTGTGCTCGACCACCGCACGAACCACGCCGGCGGTGGATTCGGGTCGCAACGTCAGTTGTTCACCGTTCAACCGGTCCTCAAAGGAATACATTTCTTTCTCGACAATGTCGGTGACCTCGCCAAGACCACGCACAAACAAAGCAGTAGGCTCAACAATGGGCGTACGTATATTGCGATAGGCATGTAAACGCATGACTTCGCGCACAGCCGTCTCCAGCGCCTCCCAACGAGCAGACTCGGGCGGCAATATGTCGTTCATGCCTTTGACGGCGGTCAGTTTTTCAGCCATGGGTTTGTTTCGTGGTCAGCGCTTAGGCCTTGACCGCATATTTCTTGTGAACGTAGTTTTCGACAATGTCGTGGAATTCTTTGGCGATATTGTCGCCGCGCAAGGTCACCGCCTTTTCGCCGTCAATAAACACTGGTGCCGCGGGTGCTTCTCCATTACCCGGCAAACTGATGCCTATGTCAGCATGCTTGCTTTCACCAGGCCCATTGACGATGCAACCCATGACAGCCACTTTCAGATTTTCTACACCGGGAAATTGTTTGCGCCAGACGGGCATTTGGTAACGCAGGTAATCGTCAATTTGCATGGCGAGTTCCTGAAACGTGGTGCTGGTCGTGCGTCCGCAGCCAGGGCAAGCGGTCACACTTGGTACAAAGCTGCGTAAACCCAATGCTTGAATGATTTCGGTGGCAATCAGCACTTCTTGCGTGCGTGCTTCACCCGGTTGCGGAGTCAGCGATACACGGATGGTGTCACCTATGCCTTCTTGTAACAACACGCCCAGGGCCACGCTGGAAGCAGCCGTGCCTTTGGTGCCCATGCCAGCTTCGGTCAAACCCAAATGCAACGGATGGTTGGTACAGTGGGCAAGTTCGCGGTAGACGGCTATCAAGTCCTGCACGCCGCTCATTTTGCAACTCAAAATGATTTGCTCTCTGGCCAAACCCAGTTTTTCAGCCAGTTCTGCAGACTCAAGCGCAGACGTAACCAGCGCTTGGTACATCACCTGCTTGGCATCCCAAGGATGGGCCCGCACAGCGTTATCGTCCATCAGTCGCGCCAGCAGTTCCTGGTCCAGGCTGCCCCAGTTGACGCCGATGCGCACCGCCTTGTTGTAGCGGATGGCAGCTTCAATCATTTGTGCAAATTGTTTGTCGTGCTTGTCGCCTTTGCCGACGTTACCTGGGTTGATGCGGTATTTGGACAGCGCCTTGGCACAATCGGGAAATTCAGTCAAGAGACGGTGACCGTTGTAATGGAAGTCGCCAATGAGCGGCACATGCACGCCCATTTTGTCGAGTTGTTCGCGTATGTACGGAACCGCCTTGGCAGATTCAGGTGTATCTACCGTGATTCGAACCAACTCCGATCCGGCCAATGCCAATTCCTTGACCTGAATGGCGGTACCGATGGCATCAGCCGTGTCGGTGTTGGTCATTGACTGCACACGGACTGGCGCATCGCCACCGACTGTGACGATTTGCTCGCCCCAGCTGATGCGGGCTTGCAGGCTGCGGTGACGGATAGGCTTGGAAAATGGAATAGGTTGATTCATGCGGTGATTTTGCCGTAATCAAGCGTGAATACGGATGGTTTTAGCTCGTCTACCCGCAACATCAGTGCGGTCTTGGATGTCGCCAGCCAATTGCCCGCACGCAGCAGCAATATCGTCTCCACGGGTTTTGCGGATGGTAGTCACGATACCTGCCTCAGACAACAAAGCTGCAAAAGCTTTGACGCGGGTTGGCGTTGACCTGAGCAGGCCCGAGGCAGGAAATGGGTTGAAAGGGATCAGGTTGAATTTGCAAGGCAGCGGTTCGCCGTGCGGCGGGCGCACCAGCGCAACCAATGCCCTGGCATGCGCATCGCTGTCATTCACGCCATCTAGCATGCAGTATTCGAAAGTAATGAAGTCTCGCGGCGCATAAGCCAAGTAATCTCGGCAGGCTTGCATTAACTCGGCAAGGGGAAATTTCTGATTCAGCGGAACAAGTTTGTCACGTAACTCGTCGTCTGGCGCATGCAACGATACGGCCAAGGCAACCGGACAATCTTGGCTGAGTCGCTCAATCATTGGCACCACACCTGAGGTGGACACGGTCACACGGCGTCGCGACATGCCGTAACCATGGTCGTCCAGCATGGTTTTCAAAGCAGGCACCAAAGCGGTGTAGTTTTGCAGCGGCTCACCCATGCCCATCATCACGACATTGGAGATGACACGTTCATCAGTCCCCAGTTCCCGACGCAAAGTGGTTTCAGCAAACCAAAGCTGAGCAAGTATTTCAGCAGTGGTGAGGTTTCTGCTGAAACCTTGTGCACCTGTTGAACAAAAGGGGCAACCCACGGCGCAACCAGCTTGTGAGGAAACGCACAGGGTTCCTCGGTCGGTTTCGGGGATAAACACAGTTTCAATCGCATTGCCCTGCCCGACATCAAACATCCATTTGATGGTGCCGTCTACAGAGTCATGCCGGGAAACCACTGTCAAGGCGCGTACCTCGGCTTGGTCTTGCAACATCAATCGCAGGCTTTGTGCAAGATCGGTCATCAACGCAAAATCAGATACCCCTTTGTGGTGTATCCAGCGAAAAAGCTGAGTCGCACGGAATTTTTTTTCGCCCTGCGCCTCGCACCAAGCCACCAACCCGTCGAGATCAAAGTCGAGCAGATTGGTTTTCATGGTCAGGCGGGGCAAGCCGCCATCAACGGTTGAAAACGTTCAGGCCAGCAAAAAAGAAGGCGATTTCGTTCGCGGCTGTGTCAGGGCCATCAGATCCGTGCACGGCATTGGCATCAATACTGTCTGCAAAGTCAGCGCGGATAGTGCCTTTGTCGGCCTTTTTAGGGTCGGTCGCGCCCATCAGGTCGCGATTTTTCAATATGGCGCTTTCACCTTCAAGCACTTGAATCATGACAGGTCCAGAAATCATGAAATCGACCAAATCTTTGAAAAACGGACGCGCCTTGTGAACAGCGTAAAAAGCCTCGGCTTCGGCTTGGCTGAGATGCGCCATGCGCGAAGCTATGATTTTCAGACCGGCACCTTCAAAGCGGCTGTAGATTTGGCCGATGACGTTTTTGGCGACAGCGTCGGGTTTGATGATGGAGAGTGTGCGTTCAATGGCCATGTGAAAAGTTTCCAGAAAGTTAACAAAAATTGAGGACAAATATCCCGAATCAGCTGATTTTAGCCCTGCGCGGCAATACCTTTTTGCGTGAGGCCTGTGTTTTTTGGTCTCGCCGCTGTCTTGACAGGCTGTCGGCGCCGATGAAATCTGGTTTGGCTGCACCAACGGCTTGGTTTGAGCGGGTTTTTCGCGCAACTGCTGGGGCCGGTGTGGACTGGCGAACACCGGCTGACTTGGCAGATACCCGACCCAATCCTGCACTGCGAATCAGTTGTTCAGTATCGACGCCATCGAGCTCCATGCATTCACCTCGCTTTAAGCCGCGCGGCAACAACATTTTGCCGTAGCGAATACGAATCAGGCGGCTGACAGCATGGCCTACGGCTTCAAACATACGGCGCACTTCACGGTTGCGGCCTTCCTGAATCGTTACTCGGTACCAACAATTGGCGCCCTCACCGCCGCCCTCCTCCAAGCTGCCAAAACGGGCTTCCCCGTCTTCCAATTGCACGCCTTCGAGCAATTTGGCTTTTTCAATATTGCTTAAATGACCCAGCACACGCACTGCATATTCCCGCTCCAAACCGAAACGCGGGTGCATCAGCTTGTTGGCCAATTCGCCCGAATTGGTAAACAGCAACAGCCCTTCGGTATTTAAATCCAGACGCCCGACGGATTGCCACTTGCCCGTTTGTAAACGCGGTAATTTTCGGAAAACAGTAGGACGGCTTTGCGGATCATCGCGGCTGACAATTTCCCCGGCGGGCTTGTGATAGGCGATGACGCGCGGCGGTGGCGGCTCTATGCGAACAAACAGTGGTTTACCGTTGACTTTGATGCGATCACCGTATTGGATTCGTTGGCCTACGTGGGCAGGTTCGTCATTGACCAGAACCTT
>Ga0114958_10001010_pt1 | contig 22869 bp, 17 predicted proteins | sample C_130208_EF_Meta_FD_89577 | JGI IMG/M metagenome (GOLD analysis project Ga0114958, IMG submission 89577) | Freshwater microbial communities from Lake Croche, Canada to study carbon cycling - C_130208_EF_MetaG | ecosystem: Environmental > Aquatic > Freshwater > Lake | place: Lake Croche, Canada... | reverse complement strand
CACCGGAATGCACCAACGGCCTGTGGTCCAACCGCGCGGCGCAAAAATCTTCGCTACGGACCGAATCAGACGACCCGACCTTGGCCGCCCTGCGGGACGAGGCGGCAAAGCTGGGCATTTGGCTGCTGATCGGCTCGCTTGCGCTTTTGACGGATGACGCTGACGGGCGCTTTGCCAACAGGTCTTTCCTGATCGGTCCGGACGGCACCATTGCCGCGCGATACGACAAAATCCACATGTTCGACGTGAACGTCTCTGTGACCGAAATCTACCGCGAATCAGCGGCCTTTCGTCCGGGCGATAAGGCAGTCATCGCCCAAACGCCCTTTGCCGCGATTGGCATGAGCGTTTGCTACGATGTGCGCTTCCCCTATCTTTACCGCAAATTGGCCCAAGGCGGGGCGCAGATTTTGACGGTGCCTGCGGCGTTCAACCACATCACCGGCGCTGGCCATTGGGAAACCCTGCTGCGCGCAAGGGCGATTGAGAACGGCGCTTTTGTGCTGGCCCCGGCCCAAACCGGCTTTCACGCCGAAGCCAGTGGCAAGGGCCGCCGCACCTATGGCCACAGTCTGGCGATTGGTCCTTGGGGAGAGGTGCTTGCCGATGGCGGCACCGAACCGGGCGTCACGCTGGTTGACCTAGACCTGACCCAAGTAGCCGAAGCCCGCCGCCGTGTGCCCGCCCTTCAGCATGATCGCGGCTTTGACGGGCCATGACCGAGCGGGTTGAAGACCTTGCCGTTTCTTTGTTTGGCGAGCTGCTGACGGCCGATCAACTGGCCCGCAACCGCATTTCCAAAGCCCTGCCCAAGGGGATGGAACTGTCGCATTTTTCCGTGCTCAATCACCTTGCAGGCGTGCAAGACGAACGCACCCCCGCCCAACTGGCCAAGGCATTTCACGTCACGCGCGGGGCCATGACCAACACGCTGTCAAAGCTGGAATGGGCCGGCCATATCCACATCCGCCCCGATTGGGACGATGCCCGCCGCAAGTTTGTGGCCATCAGCCCCGCTGGCCGTGCTGCGCGCGATGCGGCGGTGCAGGCCGTGGTTCCGGTCATCGGCGATCTGGTCAAAGCCTTGGGCGCTGACCGCGTGCGCGCTGTCTTGCCCGTGTTGCGCGAATTGCGCACAAGGTTAGAAGACACCGAATAATCCCTATTGCACGCTGTAATACACAAAGCGCGAGCCAGAGAACATGCTGGTCACCAACCGCGCCGCATTCGATGCACTGGACAAGGGGCTTTGCGTGACCAAAACCAAGTCGCGGTCTTGGATCGGGAAGGACGCGGCGCTGAACAACCCGTCTGCGTTGGTCAGATCAAAGCCGAACACCATCTGCGCTTTGGGCGGGCCAAGTTCGGCCGATGGGCTGACCGCAGCGGCAGGATAGGTTCGCAGCACCAAGATGGCTTTTGGATTGGCAGCGTCTCGATTGACCCCGCCGATCAGGGACATGGCCTCTAGCGTGGTCACGGTGTCATGCGGAAAATCGATCACGGCTTGCCGCCCGGCAGCCCCCAGCGACAGGAAGTAGCGATTGTCTGGCCGCACAAAGATTTTGTCGTTGCCCATCAGGGTTGTGTCTAGCGCGGGGTCTGACAGAAGCTTCTCGGCCGCGATTTTGTAAATCTTGCCGCCACGCTGCAGACTGACTTGCGGGTTGAGCATGTTGGACGGAATCCCGCCCGACTGTGCCAAAACCGACGTTACCGTCATGCTTGTATCCACCAAAGGCACGCTTCCCGGGTTTGGCACGCCAGAGACCACATGAACCGAATTTCGCGCCCCTGCCGCCGCGTTCAGTTGCACCTGCACTGAGGGGATGATCGCCTGAAGTTTCTTTTCCACAAGGCCGCGCGCATCGGTCGAAGTCAGGCCCGCCACCTTTACTTCGCCCAGATAGGGCAAAAAGATCGTCCCGCCGGCCGACACGCGCAGATCGGGCAGTTGAATGACCTTCTGTCCGGGCTGGCCCAGCAGAGAAGACTCGTCATTGTCCCAAACCGCAAGGCTTACCCGATCGCCGGGTTGGAGCCCGGCATCTTGCGATGTGGCTTGGTGGGGCAACCAGTCAGAGGTGAGGCTTGGGTGACTGTTGGGCCATTTTTGCACGATCCCAAGGGTTTCTTGCGTCACCATCTGCACCGCAAAGGTCGCCGCAGGCTCTTTTTCCCCAGCAACCACTTGATTTATGTTCGCAATATCTTGCGGTGCCCCACAGGCGGATAAGGCAAGGGCAAAGGCGGGGCCGTAAACCATCTGGGCCTTAGGCCGAAAAAAACCAAACATAATAAATCCCCGAATGCTGCAATCGTCTAAAAGCTTGATCCTAACCGCTCCAGCATACCGACTGGCCAGCCCGGGTCAATAGCAAGCCGCCTGAAGGGTCGCGACGTGGTGAAGCGGTGATGAAAACGTCGTTTCAGCGTTGAATTCCAGTTGAACTCTCGAAAGTATTATCTAAAGTGTGGCGAAATTTGAAAGATGACCAGTTTGGCCCTGATGTTTCAAACCTCGCTTCGGTGTGGCCTTTTGGGGCTGATGACGGTCGCGGAGCCGCTTGTCGCGCAGGCGCAGGTCAGCCCCAGTTTGAACCTTTCAGGACAAACCGGACTGATCGACATGCCCTCTGGTGACCAGCAGCCGGATGGCTTTTTATCCTTTGACCATTCCAGATTCGGCGGCATCGGCAGAAATACGCTGCAGTTCCAGATCGGTCCGCGCCTGTCGGGTGTGTTTCGCTATGTCGGCCTGCATGATTATGAAAACTACTATTGCCAGCCAGATTGCACGAACACGCTCAGGGATTACACCTACTATGACCGCAACTTTGACATCAGCTACCAAATCCTGAACGAGGGCAGATTTTGGCCTGCCGTTTCCATCGGGGTGCAAGATTTCGTGGGCACGGGCCTGTTTTCGGCCGAATATATTGTGGGGACAAAGGCCCTTGGCCCTCGGCTTAAGGTCACGGGCGGGGTGGGGTTCGGGCGGTTGGGAAGTTACAATGCCTTCGGCCATCCCTTGGGCCCCCGTGAGGCGATTGATTTTGGCAACGGCGGCAACCTTGCCTACAAGCAGTGGTTTAAAGGCGACGCTGCGGTTTTTGGCGGGGTGGAATATCAGATCGCACCGCGCTGGGCTGCCAAGGTTGAATATTCCTCGGATGCCTACAGCGACGAAGCCGACACCCGCAAGATGTTCGATCACAAAAGTCCTATGAACTACGGGGTCGAGTATCACCCCAATGCCACCTATCGCTTGGGTGTTTATGCAATGTATGGCAGCGAAATCGGCGTGAATTTAAGCGCTACGCTGAACCCCGATCAGCGCCCCTTGGGGGGCATGGGGGGGCCCGCACCTGCGCCTGTCGCGGTACGTCCGGCCAAACAGGTCACGCCCGCCGCTTGGGCGCAAGATTGGACCGCACAGCCCGGCGCGACGGAAGCCATTTTGCGCAACATGACCGTGGCGCTGAAAGGCTCTGGCATTGTCATTGACACGCTGGGGCTGACGGCCACCACGGCACAGGTCAGGTTTCGCAACTTAAACTATGATGCCACCGCCCAAGCGATTGGCCGCGTGGCCCGCGCCATGACCCGCACCCTGCCCGCCTCGGTCGAGGAGTTCCAGATCGTGCCGGTCGATCATGGCATGGCGGGCACTATGGCGGTGCTGGCGCGCGCCGATCTTGAACGCTTCGAATTCGCCCCAGATGGCGCCACGCTGCTGCGCGCGCAGACGCAAATCGTGCCGCCGGACCGGCCTTTAGTGGGCACCAAGGCCAATCCCGACCCTCCCTCGCGGCTGACATGGTCGTTGCTGCCCTTTGTGCATACCCGACAGTTTGATCCGGCCAATCCGTTGCAAGCCGCTCTGGGTCTGCGTCTGTCCAGCAAATATGAGCTGGCGCAGGGCCTGTATCTGTCGGGATCGGTGACGGATCTGCTTGTAAGCGGCATAAGCGAGTCTGGCCGAGGGGCGAATTCGGTCTTGCCGCATGTGCGCTCTGAGTCGATCCTTTATGACACGCAGGCCAACCCTGACATAGAAACGCTGACGCTGGCCTATTTTGCGGGCCTTGCGCCCAATGTTTACGGCCGTGTCACGGCGGGTTATCTGGAAAGGGGCTTTGCCGGCCTGTCCGCCGAGCTGCTTTACCGGCCCGTTGACAGGCTTTGGGCCTTGGGGTTCGAAGCCGATTCCGTGGCGCAGCGCGATACCGACGGCAGGTTGGGTTTTGGCCAATATGACTATTCTGTCGCCACAGGCCATGTCTCGGGCTACCTGGATTTAGGACGCGGATATCATGCCCAGGTGGATATGGGCCGGTATCTGGCCGGAGACGTCGGTGCCACCCTGCACCTAACCCGTGAGTTCGAGAATGGCTGGTCAGTCGGGGCCTTTGCCACCAAAACGGATGTCTCGGCCGAGGATTTCGGCGAAGGGTCGTTTGACAAGGGCATCACCTTGCAAATTCCCTTTGCGTGGTTTTATGGCAAACCAACCCGGGCCACAGCCGGTGTCACCATCCGGCCCGTCGGGCGCGATGGCGGGGCGAAGTTGGGCGTCCCTGACCGCTTGTATTCGGTCTTGCGCAGTTACGACCTGCACAAGATCGACGCTCAATGGGGGCGGGTGTGGAAATGACGCGGCACACCATGGCCTTTGTGAGTCTCGCTTGCCTGCTGCTTGTGGCGGCGTGTGGCACCGATCCGGTTGCCCGGGAAACCCTGTCGTATCTGCCGAAGGGAAAGGCGCTCGTAGCGCTTGTCTCTGGCCTTTTTTACAAAGCCAAGCCCACTCCGGTCGACCCTGCCGCCGTCGCCACGCTGCGGAGTGCCTTAGAGAAAGCCGGTCAACCGGTTCTTTTGGTTAAGGTGCCGCAGTTGCGCTATGCCAATCTCTTCGCCCCCTACGGACAAAATGGCGATGTCATCACTTGGGCCAGTTCCAGCTATCAAAGCATTGCGCTGCAAGACGGTGTTTTGGTGGCAACCCGCGGATTTGGCACAGATTTGATGTCGGCCAAAGGGCCCACACTGGCGCAGATCAGGCGCGGCACTGGCACCTTTCAGCGCGACTATTATGATTTAGACGGGGCGGATCAAAGCCGGCATGTCAGCTATAAGTGCACCTTGGCTAAGGCCGGCGCGGAAGAGGTCGAGGTCTTTGGTGCGCGCTATGCCACCCGCAAGGTCGTCGAATCCTGCCTTGGCCCCGACCTGTCGTTTGAAAATGCCTTCTGGTTTGATCCCGATGGCAGTCTGCGGTTGAGCGATCAACACGCAGGCCCGGGCTTGGCCGTCCTGCAGATTGGCCGCATCCTTAACCCAAGTCCGTAAGGTGGTCTTTACGCCTGACCAAACTTAAGATATATCCAAAGATAGAGTTTTATCATGGAGACGGCGAATGTATAAACTTACGGGTATTGTCTTGGCGATGACACTGTCATCCACGGCTGCGTTTTCCCAAGCTGTTGTCACGGGTGCCGGTGCTGGTGCCGGTGCTGGCGCAGGTACTGCGGCGGCGGCAGGCACAGTGGGTACGGTTGGCACTGTCGGTGCCGTGGGAGCGGTGGGTGCCGTGGGTGCAGCGGCAGGCTTAAGCCTTGGCGCTTTGGCTGCTGGCATCGGATTGGCCACTTTGGGCGTGGTTGCGGCTGTCGCGGTCAGCGATGGCGGCAGCACTACGCCATCGACCCCCGCAGCCCAATAAAACGATCTTTAGGCTGATCGCAAAATAACAGGCGCAGTTCCTTGGCGCCTGTTATAAATAGACGAGCGCCACCTATAAAGGAATCGGCTGTGCGTCGTTTGCGGCTTCAGCCTGAGATAGTGGCGTTCTTGATCGGTGTCTATCGGCGGACAGAGCAGGCAGAGCTTGACCTGATCTCGGCCGGGGTGGCGTTTTTCGGCTTTTTGGCGCTTTTTCCGGCTGCGGCGGCCCTGATTGCCATTTGGGGAACGGTCTTTGACCCGAGTGTCATCCAAACCCAACTTGATCTGCTGAAGGGGTTTTTACCGCCCGATGCCTTGGCCCTGCTGCAAGATCAGGTGCATGCGCTGCTGCAACTGCGCGGTTCGCAACTGGGCTGGACCACGGTTGTCTCGACCCTGTTTGCCCTATGGTCGGCGCGGGCAGGGGTGGCGGCTTTGATTCGCGGGTTGAATGCCATTCACGGCATGCCCAATCGGCGCGGCGGGCACCATCAATTGCAAGCCATTCTGTTGACGCTGGCGCTGATCGGGCTTGCGCTGGCGGCGATGCTGGTCACGGTTGTGGCCCCGCTGGTGATCGGCCTGCTGCCCTTGCCGGGGGATGATGCGGTCTTGCTGCACCGCGCCAATCTGGCGCTGGGGGTGGCGCTGGTTCTGGCCTCTTTGGGCTTGGCTTACCGGTTTGGCCCGAATCACGGCCTAACCCATCCGCCGCTTTTGAGCTGGGGGCTGGTGGTGGCCGTGGTTTTATGGGCCTTGGCGGCGCGGGGGTTCATGCTGTATCTGGCGAATTTCCCGTCTTACAACCGGGTTTATGGGTCGATCGGGGCGGTGGTTGTCTTGCTCATTTGGCTTTACGTCAGCGCTTACACTGTGCTTTTGGGGGCTGCCGTCGACGCCGAACTGCACCGCAGGCGCAGGACAAAGGTTTAGTAATCCTGCGTCAAGAACAGGCCCAAGCCCGTTGTTCCTTCGGAATCGGCGTGGGTTTTGGCGGTGATGCTGCGGCCCAGATCATAATTCAGGCTGATTGAAGACTTTCCGCCTTGGCCCAAAGTCACCTCGCTGTAAGCCTTGTCGCCCAGATACTTGCCCGCCGTGACCGTGGTATTGCCCGTACCGTCCGCCTGCACATCCAGATTGTCGAGCAGCGTCTTGCGCCGCACCGCCCCCATCACCCCGTCACCGCCGCGCCCGGCCAAAGCGGCCACCGCAACCCCCAATTGCGCCGCTTGAAAGGCGCTGATCTTGTCAAGGCCGCGGTCGAACAACAGGCGGGCCAAAACCTGTTCCTGCGGCAAATCGGGCGACGACGTGAAGCTTACCGCCGGGTTCGTCGCCTCGCCGTCGATCAAGACCGACGAGGTGATGCCCCCGCTTTCGATCCCCGCGACAATATGCACATAGGGCACCAAAGCCCCTTGAAGTTGCACCTGCGCCGCGCTTAACACCAAGCGGCGGCCCAAAATATCCAAGCGCCCGCGCAGCAGGTTGAACGCGCCAGAGGGGGTAATTTTGGCCGTAGTGCCGCGCAAAACAAGCGTGCCGCCCAGTTCGGCATCCAGCCCGCGCCCCCGGATAAAGACCTGATTGGGCGCAATGAGGCTGACATTCAACCCGTAAGCCGCCCCAATCCGCCCCGCCCCTGCTGTCGGGCCCCTTCCGGCGCGCTGACGTGTGGCCAAGGACGCCGCAGGTTCGTGAAGATGGCGAAGCCCGGGCAAATCGCCCGCAGCGCTGGCACCGGTTGAGGGGATCTGCAGCTCTGTTTTGCCAAGGCGGACAGAGCCTGAAATCACCCCTCCGCCAAAGGCTGGCCCTTGCAATCTTAACGCGCCCTTTGCTGTGGTTTCATAAAGTTGCGGGTCGCGCAGAACCATAGTGTCCAGCGCAAAGTCCAAATCGGCTTGGTAAGGGGCCGAAAGTGCTAACCTACCCTTGACCCCCAGCTTGCCGCCCGTTGAAACAGCCGCCTGCCCAGTGACTTGCGCACTCCCCCCGCGCAAGGTGGCGGCCAAGCTGACCTCTTGCAGCGCAAAGGGCAGTGCGGGGTCTGCCAGACGCCCCCCTGCCAAGGAAACCTGCCCATTAAGCCCCGAAAAAGCCCAAGGCCCCTGCAGCGTGACATCAAAACGCAAGGCACCGTCCATCGACCGGGGGGCGACCAACACATTGGCAATGGCGGCTGAACTGGTGCCCGTGATTTTCAGATCAGCTGTCCGATAGTCAGGTGACACTCTGCCTAAAACCGCAGCCTTCACCTGAGCAGGCCCCTGCAAGGTGACATCAACCCCCATACCGTCGCCGGTTTGGCGCGCCGTGCCTGCCAAGGTCATAGGCCCCGGAAACGTCGGCAGGATCAGGCCCAGATTGGCCAGTTGGGCTGAAATCTGCAGCGCGCCCGTTTTGTCGGCGGGCATCGCAGCAAGGGTCGCTTTGAATTGGCGATTGGCCAGATCGGCTGTTTTGATCTGCAACCCCTTAGCGCCAAGTGCCAAGGTCGCATTCAGCCGACAGACGCCGCGCAGCAGCCTGTCTATTTGCGCCTGCCCCAGGGCTAGATCGGTGCCCTTCGCTGCCAAGGTAAGCAGCCCTTCGCCGGCTGGCCCTTGCAACGTGGCCGTTCCCTCCAAAGCTCCGCGATAGCCCGCCCCAAGGTTTGATAGATCGGTTACGGCCAGCGACCCGCTTAAATCGGTGCGATCGGGCGTTAAGGTGCCTGAAAGGCTGGCCGTCAGGCTTTTCGCCTGTAGGTCTAGGGCGCGCAAGGTGGTTCCCGACGCGTCGCGCTTGGCCGAAAGGCTTAAGCGGCTTTCCCCGGCCAAAAGGCCATCGACTTGGGCAATGCCCAGACCCAAGGTTTCGCCCAAGACCGTTCCTGAAAGGTCAAATGCTCCGCTGAAGGGGTCAAGTTCGCCCGCCAATTCAAAGCTTGCCGCCCCCGAAAGCTTTTGCCCCACCAGGCCCGACAGCCGTGCAATATCGTCATAATGACCCGCCAGATGGCCCTGTAAGGCGGCCATTTGGCCAAGGCTTCCCCCCGCGGTGATCTGATAGCCGGGCGCGTCTAGGGACAAATGCCCGATCTGCAGCGCTGAAGTGCCTGTGGCCCAGCCAAAATCTGCCGTTCCTTTGACGTCGGGCCCAAGGGCCGAAGCCCAAGCGGCATCGGATAGGGCCAGACCTGTGGTCGCCACCTTGGCCGAGCCGTCAAACAAACCTTCTCCAAGTCGCCCCTGTGCCGAAATGGTCGCACTGGCCGCTTTAAAGCCACCCCCCGCCAATCCTTTGACCGCAGCTTCAAGCCGCCATTGGTCGCTTTGGCCGCGATCATAGCTTAACCCCAGATCTGCCCAGTCCAAAGTGACAGCCAAGGCCGAGGCTATGGGCAGCGTCACCCGCCCTGCCGATTGCGCCATCCGGCCCGTCAGGTTCAGCGTCACCGGCTGCCCGTTCGCATCCAGCGCCATAAAGCCGTGCAGCTGCAAGGCTTGCGAGGTCAGCGACAGGTTATCCACCCGCAAAGCCCCGTCTGCCGCGCGTTGCCCCTTCAGCGACAAGCCGACATGCGGCCCAAAGAAGGCAGCATATTGCGGCAAAAACAGCGGTGTCAGATCACCGCCCAGTTCTGCCGCAAAGGCGCGATTGCCCTGCGCGTCATCGCCGACCGTCAGCTTGCCCGCCAAACGGCTTTGCCCATCGGTCGCCAACGCGACCGATGCGGCAAATTTCGACAGCGGCCCGTGGCCATCTATTGTTAGATCAGCAGCAGGCGCGCCCGGAATGTGCAGTAGGCTGGCCGCAATGCCGCCTGCGCCTTCCGCAGCGGTCAGGGATAGGTCCAGCACCTGCGTGGCGTTTGAATATCCCGCTTGCAGCCGGATATGCCCCTGCGACCCTGCGTCCAGCCGCGTCAAATCCAGATGCGCGGCACCCTCGCCGCCTGAAAGCGACAGATCGGCAGATAGGCTGGCCACAACCGCTTGGCCTAGCACCGAAGGCCCCAACACCAGCCTCTGCGCCGCGATGGATTGGATGGCGACCGACACAGGCAAATCGGGCAGCGCCCAAGCCGAGGCCGCGACGGGCAGGCCTGAGGCGGGCTGCGCTTGCGGCAAACGGTCAAGGTCGACCTCTGCCGCCGATAGGGTGGTGATGTTGATCTCGCCTGACAAAAGGGCGCTGCTGCTCCAATCCAGCGTGATGTCTTTCAGGGTCAGCCAAACGCCTTGGGCATCGGCGATGGTCAGTTGCGTCAGGCTGGCTTGGGTGGATAGGGCGCCCGCAAAGCCCTCAATCGTCACCACGCGGCCCGCGCCAGACAGGCTGTCTTGCAGCCAAGTCGTCAGAAAATCCTTATCCGCTGCACTGTCGGCCATGGCGGCCCACGGCGTCAGTCCAAACACAAGGGCCAACCCGATCCGCATCAAAACGCCTGCCCCAAACCGACATAGATTTGCACCCCGCCGTCCCGCGCGCCCCGCACCGGCATGGCCAGATCAAGCCTTATCGGCCCCACCGCCGTGCCATAGCGCAGACCCAATCCCGCCCCGGCCTGCCAATCGCTCTGCGCCCCCGTCACCGTGCCTTGGCCCACAGCGCCCGCATCAACAAAACCCACCACCCCGATATTACCGCTGACCTTCACCCGCGCCTCGACCGAGGCCGCGACAAAGGCCGTCCCGCCCGTATCCACCCAAGTCGCCCCGTCCAGCACGGAAATCCCAAGACTTTGATAAGCCTGCCCCCGCACCGTACCCCCACCGCCGGAATAGAACAAATCCGTGCGCGGCGTTCCCAGCGCCGAGGCCCCCAGAATGGCCCCGCCTTGAATTCGGCCAGCGATCACGGCACCGCCACCCCCCAAAGCCTTATAAGCCCGCGCGTCCACTGTCAGCCGCGCGCCATTTTCGGTCGCGCCAAAGCCGAAGAACGGTTTTGCCCCCAGATCAAGGTAGTACCCCCGCGTCGCCTCTGTCTTGCTGTCGCGGTGGTCCCAAACCGCGCCGAGCGGCAGTTGCAGGCTGCGATAGGTGAAATCGCCCGCGCTGTCGCGGCCGTTTGAAAAGTCATAAGCGACCGCCGCATGGGCGGTGAGCGTATCGCTGAAATAATGCGTCAGACCAAAGCCCAGCGCCAAAGTGTCAGCGGTGTAGTCGGCGTCATCCTTATGGCCCAAGGTGGCCGACAGGTTCAGCGTTGTATCCGCATCTGGCGTGGCAGGCCGGTCAAGCGTGGTGCCCAGCGCGTAATCCATGCCGCTGCCTGCCGCTACGATGTTGCTGACAGCCCCTGTCACCTCAAACCGCTCACCGCCGCCCAACAGATTGCGGTGCAGCCAACTGCCGTTCAAGCGCAAGCCGTCGTTCGTGGCAACCTCGGCCCCAAGGGTGTAGCGGCGGGGCAGGGCTTCGACCACATCCGCCGTGATGCCCAACAGATCGGGCGGCGTGATGCGATCGTCTTCGCTGAGTGTCGCCGATGAAAACACCCCGCTGCGCCGCAAGCGCTGGGCGGCGCGGGCTTCTTCGGCGGGGTCAAAGCGGTGGCCCGTGGGCAGGCCCGCAATCTTGCGCAGGCGGTTGGGGCGGATATGGGTGGCCCCGTTGATCGACAGATCCCCAAAGCGCAACACCGGGCCGGGGTTTAGCCGCACCGCGACCGATAGGGTGGCGCTGGCGTGATCGGCGGTCAGGGTCTGTTCGGCAACTGCCGCCTTGGCATGGCCTTGACCGCGCCAGCCGTCAAGGCCCGCCTGAACTGCCGCCATAACGACACCCGCCCCCGCGCCTTTGCCTGCGGCAAAGCCGGACGGCAGAGATTGGCCAGCGGCCAAAGGCGCGATCTGGGGGGTGGACAGCACAAAGGCAGGCCCCGGATCCACCGTCACCTCGACCTTGCCAATGGCGCTGGGCGCATCAAGGGGGGCGATGCTGTCCGCCTCGCGTCCGTCGATCAAGACGTGGATGACGGGGCCGTAGTGGCCTGCGGCGTAAAGGGCTGACAAAAGCTTGCCATATTCCGCCCGCGCATCGGCAAACAGGTCCAGCGCCGCTTTGTCCTTGCCCGCTCCCACCAAGCCAGAGGCGGCGCGCAGATCGCGCGTCAGCGCCTTATCCCCGCCCGTCACGGTGAACGTCACCCCGTCCAAGGCCCGCCCCGGTAATGCGCCAGCCACGACCACCGCCAAAATCGCGGCACTGGCCCAAAGCTTATGACTGACCCGTAAACCCATGCTGGCCTTATATCCCTTCTCTCGCCTCTAAGCCATCCTGTGGCCGGTCGAACTTACTTTGATCAGCCCCTCCCAAGCAAAAGGGCTGGATATTTCCCCGCCCCCATTGGAAAAGACATCCAGCATAGGAGCGCGCCCATGACATATATCCCCGCCGAAACCCGTTACGACCAGATGATTTACAACCGCTGCGGCAAGACTGGCCTGAAACTGCCTGCCATATCCTTGGGCCTGTGGCACAACTTCGGCAATGATACGCCGCATCGGACCAAGCAGGCGATCTTGCACACGGCCTTTGATCTGGGCATCACGCATTTTGACATCGCCAACAACTACGGCCCGCCTGCGGGCTCTGCCGAAACCGCCTTTGGCGAGATTATGCGTTCCGATTTCAAAGACCTGCGGGATGAGATGATTATCTCGTCCAAGGCGGGCTATCATATGTGGAACGGGCCTTACGGCGAATGGGGCAGCCGCAAGTATCTGGTGGCGTCGTGCGACCAAAGCCTAAAGCGCACGGGGCTAGACTATTTCGACATCTTCTATTCCCACCGATTCGACCCCGACACGCCGTTAGAAGAAACCATGGGTGCGCTGGATTACATCGTCCGCTCGGGCCGCGCGCTGTATGCTGGCATCTCCAGCTACAACAGCCAACGCACGCGCGAGGCGGCGGCGATCCTGAAAGAGCTTGGCACGCCCTGCATCATTCACCAGCCGTCTTACAACATCTTGAACCGCTGGGTTGAAACCGACGGGCTGAAAGACACGCTGGCGGATTTGGGCATGGGCTCTATCGCCTTTGTGCCCTTGGCGCAGGGGATGTTGACCAACAAGTACCTCAAAGGCATTCCCACCGGCAGCCGGGCGACCCAAGGCAAGAGCCTTGATCCGGTGGTGCTGACAGATCACGCCGTGGCCAGCCTGAACAAGTTGAACGATCTGGCCGCAGCGCGGGGCCAGACCTTGGCGCAAATGGCGCTGGCTTGGGTGCTGCGCGATGGGGGGATCACGTCTGCCCTGATTGGTGCGTCAAAGCCCGAACAAGTCACCGATTGCGTCGGGGCCTTGGCTAACCTGTCTTTCACCGCCGCCGAACTGGCCGCGATTGACCGCATCAGCCTAGAGCGTGACATCAACCTGTGGGCAAAATCCTCGTCCGACTAAAGACCACGGGCCCAAGGGTGCAGCGCCCTTGGGTCACCCTTTGCGGCTGGTGGTGACGTAGTTGACCGACAGGTCCCGCGCAGAAAGGCCCCAGCCCCAAGAAATGGGGTTAAAGACCATGCCCTTGCGGTCCACCGGAGTAAGACCTGCGCGGGTGATCAGCGCGTAAAGCTCGTCGGGCGTGATGAACTTGGCCCAGTCATGCGTGCCCTTGGGCAGCCAGCGCATCACCCATTCGGCCCCGATGATCGCCATCAGATAGCTTTTCGGGTTCCGGTTCAGGGTGGAACACAGCATAATCCCGCCCGATTTCAGCAGGTCATGGCAGGCGGTCAGATAGGCCAAGGGGTCGCTGACATGTTCGATCACTTCCATATTCAGCACCACATCAAACTGCTCACCCGCCGCCGCCAGATCTTCGGCGGTGGTAAAGCGGTAGTCGATCGACAGGCCCGAGGCCGCCGCATGCACCTGCGCCACTGGAATGTTGCGCGGTGCGGCATCGGCCCCCACCACATCGGCCCCCAACCGCGCCATGGGTTCCGACAAAAGCCCGCCACCGCAGCCGATATCCAGGATTCGCAAGCCCGCAAAGGGCAGCGGCTTGGTCAAATCGCGGCTATACTCGGCGGCGATTTGGCCTGTGATATAGTCCAACCGGCAGGGGTTCATCAGATGCAACGGGCGGAATTTGCCGTTGGGGTTCCACCATTCGGCGGCCATCGCTTCAAACTTGGCGACTTCGCTGGGGTCGATGGTGGTTTGCATGGCAAAAATCCTTCAAAAGGCGTGTCAGTGGCGGATGTTGGCGTTATATAGGGCGTTATGGATCATAGATCAGGCCCAAAACGCGCTGCAGATTATCTTTACCCGCCGATCGAGCCTTTCGATCAGCGGGTGATCGACGTTGGGCAGGGCCATAGCATCTATGTTGAACAATGCGGCAATCCTTTTGGGGTGCCCGTTTTGGTGCTGCACGGCGGGCCGGGTGGCGGGTGCAGCCCTGCGATGCGGCGCTATTTTGACCCGCTGCACTACCGGATCGTGCTGTTTGACCAGCGCGGCTGCGGCCGCTCGCGCCCCCATGCGCGGGTCGAGGATAACACCACTTGGCATCTGGTCGCTGACATCGAACGCATCCGCCATGACTTGGGGGTTGAGAAGTTCATCCTGTTCGGCGGCAGTTGGGGCGCAGCCCTTGCGCTGATCTACGCAATCACCCATCCCGCAACCGTGGCCCATCTGGTGCTGCGCGGCATCTTTTTGATGACGCGGGCCGAGTTGGATTGGTTCTATGGTGGTGGGGCCGGGGCCTTTTACCCCGACCTATGGGCGCGCTTTATAGCCCCCATTCCGCAAGACGAACACGCCGACCTGATCGGTGCCTACCACCGCCGCCTGTTCTGCGGCGATTTGGCCGAAGAGATCAAACTGGGTCGCGTCTGGTCAAACTGGGAGAATGCCTTAGCCTCGATCGCGTCTGAAGGGGCGTTTGGCGAAGGCCCTGCCGACTATGCCCGCGCCTTTGCCCGTCTGGAAAACCACTATTTCCAAAACGCAGGCTTCTTGGAAACTGACGGCTGGATACTGCAAAACCGCGCGCGGATTGAACATATCGGCGCAACGCTCGTGCAGGGCCGCTTGGATATGATCTGCCCGCCCAAAGCCGCATGGGCGCTGGCGCAAGGCTGGGCGAAATGCGATTTGCGGCTGATCCCCTTGGCCGGTCACGCCCTGTCAGAGCCGGGGATATCCGAGGCTTTGGTCGCCACCATGAACAGCCTGCGCAGCGTCTTTGCCCGCTAGACGCGCTGCCCGTCGATATAGACGGCTGCGATTTCCACCGCATCAGGGCTGTCGCCCAAGGCGTGCACATCGCCGCTGAGCAGCACCAGATCGGCCCGCATCCCCTCGGCTATCTGCCCCCGCGCGTGTTCGGTAAACAGCGCATAGCTGCCGCCGCTTGTGTAGGCGGCCAAAGCCTCCGCCAGCGTCAGGCGCTGGTCGGGCTGATCAGCCCCCCAAGGCTGGCGCGACAAAGCACAGTGCAGCGCGTGCAAGGGGGATAGGGGCGAGACGGGCCAATCGGTGCCAAAGGCCAGAATCACCCCTTGGTCTTTGATCGCCCGCCACGCAAAGGTGTCTTTCCACCGCGCTTGGTCCATAATCGACACGGTCGGCTCTAACGGCAGGCCCGCCAACCCCGGCGGATGGACCGGCTGCATCGAGGCGACCACGCCCAAGTTCGCCAAGCGCGGCAGGTCGGCGGGGTGGATCATGTCGATATGCTCAATCCGATGCCGCGAATCGCGCGCGCCATTCGTAGCGCGGGCCGCTTCATAGCCATCCAGCGTGGCGCGCACCGCACCATCGCCCACAGCATGCACCGCGATTTGTAGGCCAAGCGCATCGGCGGCGATGCAGATTTCGGCGAATTCTTCGGCGTCAAACAGCGGGGCGGAGCGAAAGCCTTGTTCTTGCGGGTAATCGTCGGTGCGAAAGGCTGTCCATGTGTCAAACACCCCGTCCATGAACATCTTGACGCGGCCAAAGCTGAGGCGACCGATGGGCGCTTGCGCGGCGGCGTGCAGCAAAGCGGCGCGGCGCGTGGCGGATTGGCCGGGCACCAGCGTCATGGGCAGGCTGATGCTCAGGGGCAGGCCCTCTTGCGCCAGTTCTGACAGCAGGTCAGCTTGATACAGGTTGCCATCCATGTTCACCACAGACGTGATCCCATGCCGCAGGCATTCGTGCATGGCCCGCAGCAGGGCGGCCTTGTCGCTGGCGCGCTGGGCGGGTGTGACGCCTTCAGGTTCCTGCCCCGTCAGCCCCAACAACTCGCGCCCGCCGGAGGGGCCCAAGCGGCGCACAAAGTCCATCGCGGCAAATTCGCGCAGCTCGCCCGTGGCCAAGCCATCGGCCCCCATCACCACCTCGGCCCCCGGCCCTGCATCCGCACCGTGCAAGATACCCGCCGCTTGCAAAGCCGCCGTATTGGCCCAAGCGCAGTGAAAATCGGTCGAGGTGATGCACAGCGGCCTGTCACCCAGCACCGCATCCAAAGCGAGGCGGTTGGGGCGCTGGTTGCCCAACAGGTCGTAATTCGCCGCATAGGCGCAGATCATTTCCCCGTCCGGCGTGGCTGCGGCATGGCGCAGCAGGGCGACCCGCAGCGCATCGGCGTCATGCACCTGCGACAGGTTCAACTGCGCCAGCGTCACCCCACCGCCAAACAAATGCGCGTGGCTTTCGCAAAAGCCGGGCAGGGCCAGCAATCCAGAACTTGGTCCTGCTGAGGGCACAAGACGGGCGATAAGCCCGGCCTCTAGGTGCAGGTCAAACTGGCCCTCTTGCCCAAACAAACGCACATTTTCCAGCACGCTCACCCCTGCCACCTCCTAATCCTCGATCCGCGTCACTTCGCGGCGGAAGGGCAGCGCGTCGCCCAGATCGGGCGCATCCAGATCGCGGGCATAGCGGTGGCCTGCATGGGTGGCCCAAGCGATGGGCGCAGGGGCCGCCGCATCGCCGATCACCTTGACCGAGCGGATGCCCGCATCCGCCCAATCGCCCTGCCGCGCCATCAGGTCTAAAAACACCCCGTCGTTGGACGTGCGAGAGGTGACAAGCACCACCGCGTCACATTCCAGAATCGCCCGCGTGTCGGTATAGGTGCAACTGGTCTGCACCCCGCCCGCCTGCACCGAGGCGATGCCGCTGTTCAGCCGGATCGCCACGCCCAAGCCCGCCAAGCGGCGGTGGATTTGCGATTGTTCCAGCGTGTTCGCCGTCCAATCCGACACAAAGGCCGAGGGCGTCACCAAAGTCACCGCGCAGCCCTTTTGCGCGCAAAGCTCGGCCAGAACGCCACCCATGTAATAGTGGTCGTCATCGAACACCACAACGCGGCCAGAGGGCACGCGCCCCGCCATCAGATCGTCGGGCGTAAAGACCGGCATGTGCGGGCTGATCGGCATGGGCACCACATGCTGGCGCGCCACACCGTCCGCCCGCCATGTAGACCCCGTGGCCACGCAGATGTGCTGAAAGCCAAAGGCCAAAACATCTTCCGCCGTCAGGCGTGATCCGGGGTACATCTGCACATTGGGGCGCTGGCCCAACTGGTACAACCGATAATCCGCCACCCGCCCCCAAGCCGACAGGCCCGGCAACAGGCGCTCACGCGCCACGCGGCCGCCATAGGTTTCGCCCGCCTCGGCCACGGCCACGTCATAGCCGCGCAGGGCTGCGGCACGCGCGGCCTCTAGCCCGGCTGGGCCAGAGCCTATGACCAGCACCGATTGGCTATCGCCTTTGGCGGCAATCTTTTCCGGATGCCACCCGCGCCGCCATTCTTCCATCCATGTCGGGTTTTGCGTGCAACGGCCCATGCCTTGGGTCATGTCGCCCGTCACGCAGATGTTGCAGCCGATACATTCGCGGATGTCGTCAATCCGGCCTTCGTCGATCTTCTTGGGCAGGAACGGATCGGCAATGGACGGCCTTGCACAGCCAATGAAATCCAGCCGCCCCTGCCGGATCATCCGCGCCATGACATCGGGCGAGGTAAAGCGCCCCACCCCCACCACCGGACGCGGGCTAAGGTCGCGAATGCCGGTCACCCAAGCCTCTTGCGCGGCTTCCTCTTTGAAGCGCGACGGGCCAGAGCAATCTTCCCACGTGCCCATGGCCAGATCCCACAGGTCGGGCAATTCGGCGTTCATGCCGATAAAATCGCGCACCTCGGCGTTGGAAAAGCCAAGCTGGCCTATGGTTTCATCCAGCGACACCCGCATGGTCAGCGCCATGGTGTCACCCACCGCATCGCGCAGATCGGCCAGAACCTCACGCGCAAAGCGCGAGCGGTTTTCCAGACTGCCGCCATATTCGTCGCTGCGCTGGTTGGTGGCGCGGGATAAGAAGTGCTGAAAGATGCCAAAGCCATGCGCGCCGTACAGGCAGATCAGATCAAACCCCGCCAATTTGCTGCGCTTGGCGGCGTTCACAAACCAGCGGCGCAGGTTCTTGATATCGGTCTTATCCATCGCGCGGGCCTGCACCGGATCGTTGGTAAAGGTGCGAATCGGCAGGGCCGAGGGCGCAAGGGGCACCTCTTTGGTGTACATATTCGGGCCGTTGATGCCCGAATAGGCCAGTTGTATTCCCGCCAAAGCGCCATGCATTTTCATCGCTGCCGCCATCTTGGCGATGGAACGGATGTCTTTATCCTCCCACAGGCGCAGTTCGATAAAGGGGGTGATTTCAGACGAGTGGTGCATCTCGGTCTGTTCGGTAAAGATCACCCCCCACCCGCCTTCGGCCTTGGTCGCGCGCATCGCGGCGGCGGCGGAAGGGTCGCGGTAGCCGCCGCCGTTGCAATGGGGCACCTGATAAAAGCGGTTCTTGGCCGTCAGCGGCCCAATCGCCAAGGGTTCGAACAAAATGTCATAGCGAGGATCGCGCATCAGGTCACGCGCTCAATATCATGCTGGGCAGCAATCGTTCCAGTTCGGTTTTTGCATGCTCTACAAACGCTTTAGTCGTGAGCGATGCAGTGCCCCCCTTGCGGCACAAAAGCCCGATCTGCAAGGGCTGTGTCGGCCCCGTGAGGGGTAAAAATGCCAGCTTTCGGCCATCAGGCGCCATGTCTGTGACCGGGCGGAAATTGGTGATAGAAAATCCAAATCCGTTGGCCACAAGGGCGCGGACCACACCCATATCGCTGCTGCGCTCTGCGATCCGCGGTTTCACGCCCGCATTTTCGAACAGCGACACAAAGTAGTCGCTGGAATAGGGAAGATCCAACAAAACCATAGGATGGCCGGCCAAATCGGCTATGCTCACGGTTTCAAGCTTGGTCAGCGGATGGTCAGCAGGAACGGTGACAAAGGGCGGCAACTTGCCAAGGCCGATAAAGGTCAGATCGGGGGGCAAGGCCAAATCATAGGTCAGCGCCACATCCAACGTGCCGTCCATCATGCCCTTGATCAGGGCGGCTTGGTGGGTTTCTAATTGGTGAAAATTCACATCAGGGTGCAGGTTTGAAAAGGTGCGTCGAAGTTGTGGAAGAAGAACCTGCGCAAAGGCTAGCAAACCGCCCAAGTTCAAGCTGCCTTTCACTGTGCCGCGAAATTGCTCTGCCAGTTCGGCAAGGGTGCGGGCGGCGGCAAGGGTTGCAATCGCCTCGCGGATGATGTCGCGGCCAGCGGGGGTGGCCGTCATGCCTTGGGTATGTTTGCGAATGAACAGCGGCAGGCCCAGTTCGGCCTCTAGCTGCGCTAGGGCGGTCGAGATCGAGGGGGCAGAGACATTCATCCGCTCTGCCGCAAGCGTGACCGAACCGGCTTGGCCCACGGCCACCAGATATTCCAACTGCCGAAGGGTGAAGCGGACTGACATTATTTCTCTCCTGCCACGCCATAAGCGGGGGCGGTTCGCGGGTCTAGCGCGCGGGTTTGATAGGCATCCATCTGGGGTTTGTAGATGGCCCAAGCGCGGGTGATATGGGCGACGGGATCGCCCTCTTCCCAGTCACAGCGCAGTTCGGCCAAGGGCCAAGGGTGCTGGCCCACGATCAGCAGGCCCGCAGAATGCACCGGCCCCGCCTCGCCGCCCAAGGCAAGGGCCGCTTGCATTGCGGTCAGCAAACGGTCGCCCAGATGGCCGCTTGCCGCAGAAAAGGCCGCCACCATCGCGGCGGGAATGCCTTGATCGGCCAGCAAATTCCCCCCCGCCGCCACACCATCGCCTTCGGCAGCGCCCCAGATGCCAAGGGCGTTTTGCCCCGACCAGGTGGCCGTGCGCCCCTGCGCATCGACACACAAAAGCTGGCGGTATTCGGGGAATTTTTCCTGCGCCACCGCCTGCGCTACCGCTTGGGGGGCAGACAGGCCAGAAGCCAGCAGGTCCAGCATAACATCCCCCAAAGCGGGGTTGGTGATATTCTGGCTGGCCGCAGCCCCCACCCCCGCCCGCGCATAGGCACACCGCGCCGCCACCGCCGGAGAGGAGGAGGAAATAGCCATTCCAAACTGGCCGGTCTGCGCGCAGCGGGCGACGATGGAGAATGTCATATCAGTCCGGGATCACTGCTGTTGCGTCAATTTCCACCAGCCAATCGGGGCGCGCCAAGGCCACCACGGTCAAACCGGTGCAAACAGGATGCACGCCGCGGATATATTCGCCCATGGTGCGGTACACCGCCTCGCGGTGGCGCACGTCTGTCAGATAGACCACCAGCTTGACCAGATGTTCCATCTTGCCACCGGCCTCTTCGATGATTTGCTGGATGTTTTGCATCACCTTATGGGTCTGTTCCACCGGATCATGGCTGCCAAGGTTCACCGCCGTGTCCAAATCTTGCGGGCAAGCGCCGCGAAACCACACCGTGCGCCCGCCGCGCGTGACCACGGCATGGGCCAGATCATTATCTAACCTTTGTTCGGGATAGGTGACTTTGGTATTGAAAGGGCGGATGCGTTGGTGGGCCATTTTGCTCTCGAAAGGTTCAGGATAGGGTCAAACAGGCGGATGGCCTGCGCCGTCATAGGCCAGATAGGCGCGTTGTTTGGCAATATGGTCTGCCAAATGTTTGGCATCATGCCAAACACCCCAGATGAACGAGGACCCCCGCCGCGATTGGTAGGGCAGGCCAAGGAAATAAACGCCCGGTTCCGCCGAAACCCCGCGCTGGTGCTTGGGGCGGCCCGCGCTGTCAAAGGCGTTGACCTGCAGCCAGTCGTAGTCACGCTCAAACCCCGTGGCCCATAGGATCGTCGTAATTCCTGCGTCTTGCAGGTTGAGCTGCAAGATCGGGTGGGTCAAACACTCTGGATCAGACCCTAAGATATGTGCCTCAGGCTCGGGCGGCAAGGTCAGGCCGGTGCGGGTCACGAAGACGTCAGCCTCTTGCAGCACCGAAAGGTAATCGGCATCGCCTTTGGCGATATTTGTGCCAAGGTCGGGGGCAAAGCGCAGCGTGCCGTCATCAAAGCCGTTTGCCTTGCCCAAAAGAACCATGCCCTTAGCGGCAAGCCTGCGGAAATCCACCGTTTGCCCGCCATGCGCGCCACTGACCGCAATGGTGACATGGGCCGAGCCGGGGGTATATTCGGCATCCCATTTGTTCAAAACGCCCAGCCACCAGACAAAATCCCGCCCGCGATAGCTGCGCGGCGGGCGGCCGTGCGGGCCGACCGACAGATACACCTTGCGCCCCGCTTCCAGCAATTCGGCCGCAATCTGCGCACCAGACGAGCCTGCACCCACCACCAGAACCGCCCCTTCAGGCAGTTGCGCGGGGTTGCGATAGGCGCTGGAGTGCAACTGTGTGACCCCGCTGTCTTGCGGCACCAGATCGGGCAGGATGGGCCGCTGAAAGGCACCGGTGGCGGCCACGACATAAGACGCCTCAAATGCGCCGGCAGAGGTTTCCACGCGAAAGCCCGCCTGCCCCTCAAGCCGGCTGGCCTTGGTCACGGTCACACCGGTACGAATGGGGGCTGCGATCTTTTGCGCATAGGCCGCGAAGTAATCGGCCACGGCTTCTTTGCCCACAAAGGCATCGGGATGCGCACCGGCAAATTCCATGCCCGGAAAGCGGTCGTGCCACGCCGGACCATTGGCCACCAGAGAATCCCAGCGTTCAGACCGCCAGCGCTCTGCAATCCGCCCGCGTTCCAGCACCACATGGGATATGCCGCAGCGCGACAGGTGCTCGCTTATCGCGACACCGGCCTGACCGCCGCCGACCACCACGGCCTCGACCTTTTCCACCGCGACAGCAGGGGTCATCTGCAGCATTTGCGTCCTTTCGCAACTTTATGACGCGGCACTCTTACGTCAGGTTTTGTTAATGCCAAGCAGAAAAGACTACACTTGATATTAGGATTTGGCTAATGCCCAGTCCACAATTGCAGCGGGATCTTGGGGCAATGGGGCGGCCATTTTGCCGGTAAAGTGTAAAAGGTCGGGCAGGTTCAGGGCGCTGACGCCGACCAAAACGGGCAAGCCAAGGTCTAGCGCCTGCACGATCAAGGGCACATAGCCGCGCCCTGCGGCTTCTAGCTTGCCAAACTTGTTCACCACCAGCATTTCAGCCCCCGCACCGCGCGCCGCCACCTGCATCACCGCGTCTTCCAGCGCACCGCCGTTCAACCGGCAGCCTTTGGCATGTTGGCCAAGGTTTTGGTTGATGCGGATGACCGGCCCATCGGGGATAACCTGCAACAACATATCGCAAGAGGGATCGTCGGTTTCCAAAGCAAAGGTCCCCCACAACCGCACCCCCGCCGCCTGTAACTGGCGCACGGCGGCCGTGATGCAGGCATCCGTCTGCCCCCGCCCCGCCAAACTGACATATCCGATATTCAAAGCGCCCCCCAAGTTAGGGGCAGAATGCGCTGAAAGGGGGGTGGGGGGAAGGGTTAGAACTCTGAGAAGTAATCTTCGTCGACAGATCGCAACACGTAAGTCTTGCGCGCCCGAACCCCGACTTCGTGCTGGATCATCAAGCGCGCTAACCTGTCGCCGTTGATCAGGACAATGCGATGTTGCACCTTGTTCAAATAGTCCCGCGCCTCTTTCGAGAAGTCAGAGGTTGTTACGAAAACGCCCTTAAGAAGTGGTTCGGTTTGTTTGAACAGGTTCAGATGTTTTTTAAGTGGTTTTCCGCCTTGATTATGCTGCTGCCGCTTTGGGCATCGGCTGTTTGAAGTAGGCCTGATCGGGGGTTCTTCCGT
>Ga0114958_10001009_pt1 | contig 22922 bp, 24 predicted proteins | sample C_130208_EF_Meta_FD_89577 | JGI IMG/M metagenome (GOLD analysis project Ga0114958, IMG submission 89577) | Freshwater microbial communities from Lake Croche, Canada to study carbon cycling - C_130208_EF_MetaG | ecosystem: Environmental > Aquatic > Freshwater > Lake | place: Lake Croche, Canada... | reverse complement strand
AATAGTAACTGAATTAAAAGAAAATAAACTATGTAATGAATGTATTAAAAAAGATAAAATGGTAAGTGACTTACAATATAAAATAACTGATATAAAAAAGTTTGATTGTAAAGAATGTACAAAAAAAGAAAATTTTATTACAAAATTAGTAGATAAAGAATGTATAAATTGTGAAAAAAAAGAATCAATTATTAAAGAAATATTAGTTAAACCATGCAGCATGTGTGAAAAAAAAGATATTGAAAATATTAAATTAGCTAAACAATTAGATATTTTTCAACAAATGCTTTTAGATGAAAAAAAACGTGTTGAATTATTACAAAATCAATTATCAAAATTACAAGAATTAGAAATTAAGAAAAAAAAAAATATTTATAATAAAAAATATTTAAAATTAATGCAACAATCTGAAGTAAATACAAATCAAGAAAATAATATTGTAAATCAAGACAAAAATATATTTAATGAATTATATAATCAAATTGATAATTTTATAAACAAATAATAATATAAATAGTAATTTATATTATTAATTAAAATGATGCCATCAATTAAAATATTTAATAATTCACTATATTTTGAAAATATTGCTAAAATATTAAGAGATGTTTGCTGTAGATATAATAAAAATAATAGTAAATTTGAATATGAAATTGTTAATATTATTGATAATTCTGATTCAATATATATTTTAATGAATGCACATAAATTAAAAATAATGCCAAAAAAATATATTTTATATAATTTTGAACAATTAGATGTTGATCCAGAATATGATCAGTCTTATTTTGATAAAATGAAACAAGCTATTGATGTTTGGGACTATAGTAAAGTTAATATTGAATATTTAAATAACAAAAATATTTATGCTAAATTTTTTCCATTAGGCTTTTCGCCTTCATTAAAAATATATAATCATATAAATTTTTCAGACAGAGCAAATTCAGTTATGTTTATTGGTGTAATGAATGAACATCGACGAGATTTTTTAAAACCAGTACATACATATTGTAAAAAAAATGATTTAAATATGTTTATTTCTAATAATTGCTGGAATGAAGACTATGAAACTATTTGTTCTATTACTAAAATAGGTATCAATACACATTATTATCAAGGTAATACTATATTAGAAGTACATCGTATTATTCCATATATTATTCATCATATTTGGGTTATATCTGAAAGATCTGCAGACAAATGGTATGATAATCTTTTTGCTGATTTAATTGATTTTGTAGATGTAAACAATATTAGTGATAGAATTGATCAAATATTAAAAATGAGTAATCAAGATATTGAAGATGAGCTATTAGAACGTAAAAGGCGTTTAATTAATAAATGTGACTATTATAAGAGTTTTTTACATGTTTTTGATGATAATATATTGTCTTATTAAAAAAAATTGAATTTTTAAGTTTATGCTTAATTCACTGGATACTATCTGATACAGCTAGCAACCATGTCCAACGTAGCGCCTAGCACCCCAAGAACTGGAGGATCATCTCCAGTTTATCATCCTTTTGGATCCCCTTTGCGTGAATTTGTGCATAATCCAGGACATAATGCACCTGCTCGAGCTCTTCAACCTGAACGTAATGACCAATCGGACAGTTTAGGTGTCACTCCCACAGTCTTGTTTGAGGGAGTAGATACGCTCGAGTTATCTCTGAACACCCAGATTCTGGCGAACGCGTCTCAGGTAAACAACCAACCGGTTTCTACTCCTGGTGCTAACAACCAACAGGTTTTTACTGCCAGTGAAGTAAGCAACTACCGTTTCTTATATAACCTGTTTGGAAAATCTCCAAACTAGTTATCTTTGGGATGAATCCTTCAGATCGAGTGGATAGTGGAGGAGTGTATCCTCCACTATCCCAATTATTATTATTTTATAATTATAAAATAATAATAGTTTTTACACCTTTGCACAATTAAAACGCCGACGAAAGGCACAGATTCTGTGTAAAAAATTTGGCTATAACCCATCATATAATGGGTATGAAGTTTTACAAGGCATAAAAAGAATTATTTTGCATATAGCTTAACCGATAGACATTGTAATCATTCAAACCTTAAAAGAACAAATCAATATAGACTTCTTACTATTACGTGTTTATTTACAAGTCCACGCGTGGTCTTGTAAATAAATGATTCGGAACTTTTTCCAAACAAAAGAGGTTAAGATATAATATTATTATATCTTAAAATAGTTTTTTATTATAAAATCAGCATTTTAATTGTGCAAAGGTGTAATAATTTATTAGTTTAATATTTAAAAATATTATATAAACTATTATATAAACGATGTATAATAATTATTTAGAATGTATAAAAACAAATTTAAATCTATCAGAATATGAATTAAATTTTAAATCAAATACTTCTTATACTGATATATTGGAACATGTAAGTCATGAACAATCTGAACAATATTTAACTATTATAATGAATATTTTTTATAATTTATACACATCAAATAAAGATTATTTAATTACTTTATGTCATGAAAATGATTTGTATGGTAAACCTAATAAAACAACTTTAAATAATTTTACCGAATGTTCTCCTACTAATTTAAGATATATTTTACACTCATTTTTAATATTAAATTATATAAATAGTATTTCATTGAATAATTTAAATATAATTGAAATTGGAGGAGGTTATGGTGGATTATGTTTTTTTATTAATAACATAGCACATTTATTTAATGTAAAAATAAATACTTATACCATATTTGATTTAGAAGAAGCATCATTATTACAAAAAAAATATATAAAAAATATATATAAAAAAGATAATGTAAAATTTTATCAAATAGATAATTTTGAAAATTTATCAAATAATAGTTTTTTAATAAGTAACTATGCATTTAGCGAAATATCAATGAGTTTACAGGAAGAATATACAACAAAAATATTAAATCCTTATGTTAGTTATGGGTTTTTAGTTTGGAATAATATACCAGTATATAACTTTATTGAAAATAAAGTTATTACAAAAGAAGAAGAATTTCCACTTACTGCAAGTAATAATTACTATGTTAGATTTAGATAAAACTTATAATAAAAGGTAAATCTAAAAAAAATATAGTTTACACCTTTTCTCATTTCAATTTAATATAAAGGAAAAAATCTATATGGATAGAATTTAGTATTTTTTAATAAAAATAAATATATTTTTTTTTGTTCTTTCTATAATTCTTTGTCCGTTTATAATAATTTATTTATAATAATTTAATAATAACTTGTTTTTATATTAAATCGGTGTTTTAAATGTGCAAAGGTGTAAAAACTAAATAGGTTTTGCAGCAACACAAATACGATAATAAATTGAAATACCTGAAGTTATTGATGGTCTTTCTATTTTAACAATATCACCAGCTTTCATACCATAATATCTTGCCATTGGATCTGTAGATAAAATCTTGCCCATTTCTTTTTTCTTAACACCAAATTCTTTTTTAAATTGTTCTACTTCTTCTTCAGTTAATACAATATGTTTAGGTACTAAAATATTATCAATAATATTTACCATTAAATCATTATCGCTAAAAACATCAGTTTTTTCATATTCTAAAAATTGTTTATATGCTTTGGGTGCTAATTTAGTAACAATAAAAATTTTATGATAATCTTTGAATTTTTCTAAAAAATTTTCAATATCTTCTACCTTTCTTATTGTTGTAATCTTTCTTAATAAAAATTTTACTGCAATTTTTGCATCTCCATTTTTAAAATAGGTAGCATCATCATCAAAATTTTTCATAAAACTGTCTAATATTTCTTCTTTATTATCATATATTTTTCTATTAAACATCATTTTTGATATATTTTCTAAAATAATATCTTTTTTTCCTTGTTCATTATATTCTACCTGAAATAATGTACTGTCCATTAATATATTAATGTTAATATTTTTAAATATATATTTAATCAATTTTTTTTATATATTAATGTAATGAATAATTTAAATATTGCTTTAAGATATTTTAAAATTTCAAATGACAAGTATAATAAAATGTCTAAATCTGATTTAAAAATATTTTTTCGTGATAATATTGAAATTTCTGAACAATTTTTAAGTTTTGCAAAAGTTTTATTAGATAATAAGAAAAAAAAAATTAGATTTCAAGATGAAATCATTAATGATGATAATATTATTTTATTTAATCAAAATTTATTTACTAATTGTTCATCATTATTAAATGCGGATAGATTATTTGATAAAAGTTTTAGTAATATAATATAATGATATATATAATTCTATGTGGTAATATTTATGAACAAGATAATTACTCATTACCAATACCATTAAATTATATTAATGGTAAGCATCAAATTGAATATATAATTGAATCTATTATTACAGATACAATATATATTATATATAATATTTATCTTGATAATTATAATTTTTGTGAAATAATTATTAATAAATATAAACATATTAAATTTATATTTACATCATTAGATTTTTTAACTAGAGGTGCTGTTGAATCTGCATTAATTGGAATTAAAAATTTTAATTTAGACAATGATAATATTGTTTTTATTGATAATGATTCAGTACATGATATAACAAATATTCCTAGTACAGTAAATGATAGTAATTTTTTATTTTACAGTACTATTAAATTAAATGAATATAACATTAAAACAAATAATTCTTTTATAACAATCAAAGATAATAAAATTATTAATATCGAAGAAAAGAATAAAATTTCAGATTATTATTGTTGTGGTTTATATGGTTTTATTAATAAAAATGTTTTCATTCAACTAGCTGAAGAATTAATTCAAAAAAATAATAGTTTTTATTTTTCACAAATTTATAAATTATTAATTGAAAAAAATGAAATAATTAAACCTATATTAATCAATAATAGTATTCATTTAGATTCATATGATAAAATTGTATTATATTCTACATCTAAACAAATTACAAAATTACGTATATGTTTTGATTTAGATAACACATTAGTTAGTTATCCAACTATTCCCGGTGATTACTCTTCAGTTAAACCGATTACAAAAAATATTGATTTATTAAATAAATTAAAAAAAGATGGTCATGAAATTATTATTTACACTGCTAGACGAATGTTAACTCATAAATCAAATATAGGTAAAGTAATGAAAGATATTGCAATGATAACTTTAACAAGTTTAGAAAATTTAGATATATATTATGATGAAATTATTTTTGGAAAACCAATAGCAGATATTTATATTGATGATAGAGCATTAAATCCATATTATAATAATATTTCACTTTTTGGTATATTTAATTCTGATAATGAATACATATTAAATAAAATAGAAAATAATAAATACAATATAATTGAAAAGAAGCAAAATTATATTTATAAAACTGGACCATCTAATTTCATTAAGGGTGAATTATATTTTTATCAAAATATAATAGATGAATTAAAAATATATTTTCCACAACTAATAAGTTATAATAAAATTGATGAATCTATTGAATTAAAATTAGAACATATTAAAGGTGTACCTTTGTACTATTTATATAAAAATAAAACATTAACAACTAAACATATTGATAATTTATTAGATACGATTGATTTATTTCATTCATGTAATTATAATATTAGCATAAATGATTCACTTATTAAAAAAAATTATTTTGATAAATTAAATGAACGATTTAATAAAAATGATTATTATTTTGATGATGCTACAATTGTTTTTGATAATATTTTAGAAAATTTAGAAAAGTATTATAATAGTAAAATAGTCAGTATTATACATGGTGATTGTTGGTTTTCAAATATATTATTAACTTATGATAATCAATTAAAATTTTTAGATATGAAAGGTAAAGTATATACTGAATTAACTATAAATGGTGATATGTATTATGATTATGGTAAAATTTATCAATCTATTTTAGGTTATGATTTAATTTTACATAATGATTTTATTGATTATGAATATATAAATAAATTTAAAGAATATTTTATTAAAAAATGTAGAACTAAAAATCTAAATATTAATTATTTAACTGCTGTAACTAAAAGTTTAATATTTGGTGTATTTCATAGTTTAAAAGAAAATGATCCAAAAGATAATATTTGGAATTTTATTAAATCAATTACTCTATAAAAATTGAAATAAATATATTATGTGTACTAATATATTTATTATTAAATTATAATGTCTTTTCAACCACTTACACTTCCCATTGAATTATTACCAGCTTCATATTTTGATATTTCTATAAATAAAAAAAAGTTATGGCTTTGTAAAGATGGATGCTATTTTTGTAAAGTAGAAAACTTTGTAATTACTTTACAACAAGAACGTAAATTAGAAATTGAAAGATGTAATAAAATTCTTACAACTGCATATAGTATTATTGAATATAAAACTAGAGTAGCAAATAATTTAAGAAAAAAAATAGAATTAGATAGTCAATTTAGAAAACCTACTGATATTCAAATGTTTTGTGATCTTTCTAATGATTTAGTTCTATGTAGTGAACAATTAGATAAAATACATAATAAAATTAAAAAATTAACTATTAATGCAAATCAAAAATATTATAATGGTTTAAGACAAATTTGTCCTTTATTTGCATCTATGGTTGAAGCAGAAGAAAAATAAAATGTGTTATATATTTGTATTTATTGTAGAAGCAAAATAATTATGTTAAATTATAAAAAATTGAAAAAAAAAATATTTCTGTATTCTACTATAATTAATGTACACTTTGCACACTTAATATGGCCGATTTAGATGAAGCTCATTATAAGACAGCTGACTATATTAACATGTGCATATTAGTTTTAGATGCACCTCCTTTAGCAAAACTCCAAGCATGTGCTGCAAATATCACAACTATGAGAATGGAGGGTTATCCCGCATACCATTTTGATGCAACTCGCATGTCAGTTTTGCAATCCGATTTTGAAAGACTTTTAGATGAGACAAAGAATGTTATCAGAGGGGTTGCAAGCAATCTTGTTAATATTGCTGCTGGTATAAGCAATGATGCTATAAGCAATGATGCTATAAGCAATGATGCTATCTCTTCGTCAAACAATTGAGTCAAGTATAGTTATATGTTAAAAATTAAAAAATAAATATATATATATATTTATTTATGATAATATCTTTAGGAAATTCATGTAAAGTAAGAGAAGCTATACAAAGATTTTTAAATTGCGATACTTTAGAATCAAATATGTTTGATTGGGTTTTTACAAATTTTAGTTCAATATTATATTTTATTGAAAATATAGATAAACCACTTATTGCAACAGACTTTTATGATACAAAATTAAAATGCTTTAATCATCGAGAAGTTAATCATTGTAATCTTCGTTTTGATACATTACATGATATAAACGCAAATGAATCATATGATGAACAATTACCAACTTTTTTAGAAAAATATAATCGAAGATTACAACGTTTAAAATCACATATTTTAAGTAATGAAAAAATACATTTTATACATTTAGTAGATTGTAATTATAATTTTAGATTACCAGATACAAAAATTTATATACCAAATTTAGATGAAATAAATTTATTTGATAAATTTATTAAAAATATTAATCCTCAATGTATCTATTATCTTCATATTTTAATACCACCATTTGAATGTAAAATATATAATTTTTCATTTACAATTGATAAAGAAGAAATAAATAAATTATCTATAAATAATGTTTTTGTACATTATTTAACAATTGATGAAAATGTTGAAACATCTAATGAGCAATGTCGCCATTGGTCTTGGTCAAATGTATTTGATATTATTGATAATATTAATTCTTAATTATTAATTTTTATTAACAAAATTTTACCAATAACACCCACCTTCTATTTTTTCATATCCTAAAGGTTTATATTTATCTGGTACAGTAATCCATCCAGGTTTATCTATGTTATTTTTATCTATACCAAAAAATTGTGAAAGCATTCGACCATAAATCAAACAATCTTTATTTAATTCAAAATTAATATAATGACCTATAAAAGATGAAATAGAACCACATGAAATAACAGCAACATCAAAATCTAATAATGAAATATCTGTACATATTTTGTGAATAGTTTCAAATGAATTATTATGTGGTCCATTATTAAAAAATGTATATGGATTATCATAAAATATAATATTTTTAACAAATGGAAAATTTTGATGGATTAATCTAACATTATTATTATTATATTGTTCACAAATAAGCGAAGCCATTGGATTTATTATTAATACTTTTTTATTATCAATTAAGTAAATTAAAGGTTCTAAATAACATCCACCAGTTACTATTGCATTTTTTGAAGATAATAATTTTAAAAATTCATTTATGTGAATTTCTAATTTTTTATCAATGTCATAAAAACATAGTCTTACAATAGTTGACTTTATACAAATTTGTAATAAATTAGTCATATAATCATTATAACATTTTGAATTTAAACATACATCAACATCTGCATCATAATAATTACTAATTATTTCTTTATCATAAAATCCAGATGTTGTATAAAACCATTTAATTTTATCATGTTGTTTAAATTTATATAGTTCTATTTTTTCTTCATTAGTATATATATTATTAATATCTAAATAATAATAAAATAATATAGCAGTTTCTGTAAACCCTAATCTAATATCTAACATATATATTATGCAAATATTATTATTATTATTTTATTTACTAATTTAATAGCATGAACAATATTAATAATTTATTAAATAATAATACCAACAACAATTTAATTAATAAAGTATATTTTTATAAAAATTTAAATTTTAATGATTATAAAAATGAGATTACTAAATATTCAAAAAATAAAAGCAATAATTTTGATAAATTAGACATAAAATGTTTATCATTAATAAATAGTTATCTACACTTAAAAGATAAATTTACAACTTTTGCACAGTATAATTTAAATAATTTAAAAATTGCTTTAGTTTGTAAAAAATTTTATGATACATTTAAAATAACAGATAATGCTAGATTTTTATATCGACAGGAAAAACAAGAAAGAATATTAAAAACTATTGCTATGGAAAAATACGGATTAACTGACAATGATCTAAAAAATTTTAATTATGAACAATATCCACATAGAATTTATCATCGTACTATTATTAAATTATATAAATTAACAGATATCAAAAAATGTGCATATAATAAATATGGTTCAGAATATTCATATTTATTAAAAATTAAATTAAAACAGTTAAAAACAATTCAAAAAAAAGAATTTAATAAACAATTAAAAGAAAATAGAAAAAATAATTTAATTAATTTATTAACTAGTAATAATATCTCTTTTGAACCAGAAGATATTGAAAATGAACATGATATTGAATATATTGTAAATCGTAATGAAAGAAAAAAATATCTTATTTCTAGATTAAATGAAAATGGATTAGAATATAATGATGACTCAAAACTATATATTGATTTTATTAAATATGATATTGGTGATGTTAATGATATAGTTGAATTTATGATTGAAATGAATTTTTTATCTAAATATACAACTTATAAACATGAATATAGAACAGAAAGACATGAAATATTATATAATTATGGATATTTATATATTTTAAATGAAGATCATTCTAAATATATAGAAAAAACTGCAAAAATAAGAGCATTAGAAAAATGGTGTATTGATAATCCAGATATAAATAATTGTTTATATTTACCACCAACACTATATGAATTTATTATAAATAATAATATTATTAAATAATATTATTTAACTAATATTAATGAATCTTTTTAAAATAATATTATTATTTTTTTCAGTAATTAAGCTAAATGCATTTAAAATGCATGTAATTAACACTGCAATTTTATCTTTTATGCCTGAATTAAAATTACATCATGTTGTTGTTTTATCAAATGATAAAGATATACATACTATCGATTTATCTCCTATCAACCAAAATATAGATAATTTATGTAAATTATTACTCGGTATTAATATACCAGCTCAAGTTAGATTTAGAACAATATCAAATATAGATAAAAGCATAGATATAAATTTAGATAATAATATTATAAATGAGTGGATCAAAATGAATAATATTGATATTTATAAATCGCAAGAATTAAGTAATGAGTGTTATAATAATATTAATGACATTGAGATAAAAACATTTTTAGATGATTTTAATTTATATGATTGTAATATGAATTTATATACAAATAATTGTCAACATTTTAGTAAAAAATTAAAAAATAAATTTTTAATAAAAAATTAAAAAATAAATTTTTCATAAAAATAAAATAGTTTTTTAATAAAAAATTGTGGAAAATTTTTGTTAGTTAATTCATCATTATCAGCTGTACCATACCAGATTGCAACAAAAAAAGGAAAAAAACAAGCTGCATTATAGATATCTTTTTCATAAGTTTCATATGAATAATTTAAAATACCATTTTCTAATAATTTTTTATAATAATAATTTTTAAATATTGGATATAATAAATCAATATTTGTTGTTTCAAAACTGTCAATAATAAAAAATATTAAATCTTGAACTCCCTTACCAATTACAATATATTGCCAATCTATAAAAGATGCTCTATTAGTATTTATTTCATAGAATATATTTGATGATTTTATATTACCATGACATAAAGTTAAATTATCAGTAGATAAGTCATTTTGTATATCTGAAAAATTTTCTATGATTTTAATTGCATAATTTAATTGTTTTGCACTTAAAATTTGTTTCCATTTATTAAAAAATCTAACACTATTATCATTTATAAATTTTAACCAAACTGGATTAAATATAGGATCATTATGTTTGTGCAATAAAGGAAATATATGTTTTAAATTTTTATTCCAAAATTGACTATGAAAAATAGCCATATCTTCAATTACTTGAAGAGACACATTAATATTTTCAGTATTAAGATTTAAATTGAATACATAATTATCATTTAAATTTTCTAATAAAATACCTATTGTATTAAAATCTTCATCCTTAATTAAACAATAAAATTTTGGTATTTTTATTTTTGTATATTTTGATATTGTCTCATAAAAATAATTTTCTCTTTCATATAAATCTAATTTTTGAGCCATATCTGATAACATTGTTTTATTTATATTTTCTATTTTTAATACACATTTAATTATTTTTACACTTGTAATTATTTCAACTGCTATTACATCTGATATAAATCCACATTTAAGTTTTGTGTTATCAATAATTATATCTTGAATATCTTCAATATTTACTGATTTTTTAATATACGATATTAATTTATCCATATCAATATTATTATAATTTATTAAATCTAGTATATTTACTTTTTTAAAATTTTTAATAGTTACATTAGCACCAGAATTAATTAATTCATTTTTATTATAATTTGTTTCAACACCTATTAGACATTTTGGACTAACACTTTTTCCAATTAATAAACCTATTTTTAAATCTTCAAATATAAAAACTTTATTTATTGATATATCATAATTTTTAATTGCTTTTAAATATGGATCTGTTTTATCACATTCATTGCCAATAATCAAATGATCAATATATTGATCAATCTTAATTGATTTAATTATTAATTCTGCAATATTTCGACTACAATTTGTGACAATACTACATAAATGTCCTTTTTGTTTAATTAATTTAATAAATTCAATTGCTCCATCTGTTATTTTAATATTATTAATATTTTTTTTAAATAATGTATCTTTTAAGCAAGATATTTCTATTTTTTCTTCAATTGTTATATTTGGTAGTAAAGTATTAATAATATATGTATCATCCATTGTTTTAATAAATGTATTAAACATTTCTGTTGTTAATTCTATATTAAATTTATGTAATATTGTACTCCATATTTCAAAATAAATTTTATCAGTTATTACCAATGTTCCATCTAAATTAAATAAAAAACAATATATTTTATCAATATATATTTTTACTTCAGTAGGAGTTCCCAGAGAAAATATATAATCATTATTTACTTCAATTCCATAAAATTCATGATTTTGTAACATTTCTGCAATTAGACATGATGTATATGGTTCTCCTTTAAAATTAATATTATTAGTAATAACATATTTACAATATTTTTTTAATATTTCAATATCCATAAATGCATACGAACCAATATTTGCATTATCAGAAATTTTTACTTTCTCTGCAATTTTTATAATTTTATTATTTTCATCTAATTTAATATATGAATATATTGGTTTTGAATTTTCTTTAATAGAATAGAATACCGCATTAGTAGATATATCTCTAAATTTTTGTAAAATATCATCTGTAAAATAAGTATCACAATCTAACAATATTGTTTTACTTACATCACTTTTAATTTCATTTAAACCTAATAATAATGTATGAACTGCTCCAGATGTTTGAATATTAATAGGTATTAAATATATAAATGGATATTTATCTTTAATAATTATAGAAAAATCATAATTATCTAAATAAATATTATAAAATATAAAAACTTTATCTCCATCTTTTAAATTTAAATTATCTAATAAATAAAATAGAATTGGTTTATTAAAAATTTTTATTAATGGTTTTGGTAATATATAACCTTCTTTAAAAAATCTTTCACCTTTACCTCCTAATGGTATTATAATATTCATTAATATATACTATTTATGAATATTAATATTAATTATTAATCGTAATAATTAATATTTTTCTTGATCTATAAAACGTTGATTGTAATTAACTTGTCTTTTTTCAATATCTGACCAACCTGGCAACTGTCCTGCAAATATACTACTATAATAATAAAATTTATATTCTGTTTGCATTTTTTTCCAATATTGATCTAATGCATATTCACTATAATTTTTTGTATTTAATAAATTTGTAACTGATTCTGTAAAATTATTTATAAATTTATCGCACATATGTTTTTTTATAATATATCCCGTTGCTGTTTGACTATCTTTTATTCTTTTAAAATTATTTTCTTTCATTATTATAGATTCATCATCTATTGTAAGACCTCGTGGTGTTAATAAAATAACATCCCAATCATCTGACATTTTAATTTTTTCAAAACTTTTTTCAAATTCATTATATTTATTACTATCAATAATATATAAATCATCTTCTATTATCATAACAAAATCAGTATCAATATCTTTTAATTCTTTTAATAATTTTATATGAGATAATGAGCATCCTATTCCACCAGTTTCACATTCAATTGCTTTACATCTTTCAATATTAGAAAATAAGTTATATTTTTTGGTATTATTTTCAATAAAATCTCTTCTATCAGTTCTGCTATCTAAATTAATATATTTTCCAATAATATAATTGTTATTAATAAGACAATTCATTAATACAATAATTAAATATATTAAATATAATAATTTTATATTTAAATAATTAAGTAATCGTTTATATATAAATGATTAAACAAGATTATATTTTACTTATTTTGAATTGCAAAAAATATAAACATAAAGCTGATAAACAAAAAGAGACTTGGTTAAAAGAATTACCAAGTAATATTATTTACTTTCATATAATTGGTGATATGGAATTAACTACTGAATATCTTTTTGATACTAATATATTATATGTTAAAACTTTAGATGATTATATATCTTTACCACATAAAGTTATAGCTGCATATAAAGCAATTCAAGAAACTTATGATTTTAAATATGTATTTAAAACAGATGATGATCAACATTTAAAAAATATAAAATTTTTTGAAATTGTTATTAATTTAATAAATAAAAATTGTAATGATTATGGTGGTTATTCACTACAAATTAAACCACATATGTCTACATATTATTTAGTACATCCAGAATTACCAAACAATATATATATGAAAAAAACTTGTTATTGTAATGGTCGTTTTTATTTTTTATCAACTAATGCTGTTTTAAATTTATTAACAAAATATAATGAAATTAAAAGTGAATATTTTGAAGATTATGCTATTGGTTTATATTTAGACGAAAAATATAAAACTAATTTATTGCATTTAATAACTGAAAATTTTTTTATTGATGTTCTTTAAGTGATTCCATATATTTTTTAATGACTTCTTCTTTATTAATATCTAACATATGCCAATTATAATTTGTTATTCTATCTTCAATATCACTAAAATTTTCATATTGTGTAACTGTTGGTGGAGTAATCATAAACCAATTATCTGTTCTTTGTAAAGATATCCAAAATTTATCAATTGCAAATATAATATGTTTATCAGGATTTCGTAATAGATTTGTAATCCCTTCTTTAAAATTAGTAATTAAAGTATCATAATATGATTTATTTACTATATAGCCTGTTGTTGTTTGACAATAACTAACTTTAATACAAAAATCATCTAATATTTGATGTGGGGGCATATTATTACCACCTACAATAATTACATCCCATCCATTAACATTATCTAAAAATTTTAATAATTGATTTTTAAATAATTCAGGGTTAGTAAATGTAATATCATCTTCACAGATAAAAACATTATCCCAGTTATTTTTTTTTGCAAGTTCTAAACATTTTAAATGCGACATAGAACAACCAACTCTACCATTTTTTAATTTTATTGCATTAAATCTTTCACCAGATATTCCAATACTTTCTAGTTGTTGTGTAACATGTTTAAGTCTATCTGGTCTAGATTCTAAATTAATAAATAAAGTTTTACAAATTCTATCACACATTATAAATAAAATATTATTTATTATTTAAATATTATTTAAGCATATATATTAATGATAATTAAGTTTTTTTCTAGTTTTTGTGATTCTAAAAATTGTAAAGATGTATATGAACGATTATGTGAAGCATCTGATATTTTTGAATATAACAAAACTATAAAATTTACAGTAAATGATGATTTTACGCATGCTATTATAATCAATTGCGCCATGCCTACTTTAAATATACCAAAAGAAAGAGTTATTGGATTAGCATTTGAACCACCTGCATTTTTAAATTTATCACAAGAATTTATTAATTATGCAATAAAAAATATTTCAAAATATTATATAGGTGACAAAAATAATTTACAATTACAATTGCCATTGCCTTTTATTGAACATCATGGATACATGTGGCATATTACTCCATTAAAAAGTATCGCTTTTAAACCAAAATTAATGTCAATAATAATATCTGAAAAAATCTATGCTTTTGGTCATTTATATCGTCACAAATTAGTTAAAAAAATTTTAGAAAATAATTTACCAATAGATATTTGGGGTAGAGGTTGTATATATTATGATATTATTAATGATGACAGAATAAAAGGAAATTTTACTGAAACAGAACCATATTTAGATTATAAATTTCATATTTGCATTGAAAATTATCAATTAAATGAATATTTTTCTGAAAAAATTACAAATACATTATTAACTTCTACAACACCAATATATTTCGGTTGTCATAATATAGATAATTATTTTCCAGAACAAGTAATTAAATTATCTGGAAATGAAAATGATGATATATTATTAATTATGGATATTGTAAGTAATCCTAATAAATATATAAAAAAAATTAATTTGAATTTAGTTAAAGATAAAATTAATTTAATTAAAAATATTAATTCTATTTTTAATGTTTAGTTTAATATTATAATATTAAATAACAAAAGGTCTATAGACAATAACACGTTAATACTTTATCTGCAAAAATCACGCTGTACTGTTCGCATAAATGCGAAAAGCATGATAACAAAAATAGTAGCACCAACAAAAGTATGGAATACTTGTGCGGATATTCCTAGCAACAGCATGATAGCACCGATTGTGCTGAAAAATGCAACCAAGCCAAAAAAAAACACAAGTGTTATAACGCATACTGCGTTATGAACAGCCCGACTATTCATTGTGATGCTCAAAGTGCAATTACTTTTACAATGAATGATGTATATATTTATTTTTTCAATTTTTTGTTAAATGATAAATATTACTTAACAAAAAATAAGAGCTCCTATACAAAATTGCTCTAATAACACATTGGTCTTGCATTTAAGCAAGACGCTTTTTGAGCTCGGCAAACGTCCCCACATTCACCCCAAGGGCAGCCATATCTGTGTAAAACTTTTCAGCATCAGCTTCAAAGCCTGCAACAGGTGATGAACCATCACGCACAAGATAGATGCGTGCAATCTGCTCGGGTGTCAAATACTTGACAATGTCGCGCAGTGAGAAATTAACACAGTGCGATAAGGCTTCCCCGCAAATAACGAGGATATCACCACGTAGTAACTGGTTGATGAGGGCTTGGTTTCTGTGAGTTGTCGGATCATTTGGATCCGGCACCTCTGCCGCAATGATCGAGTACATCTCGGTATTGTTGTTCATGCCTTTTTCAACAATGATTGCTCGCTTGCCTGTTGTCTGCTCCCAAAAGTGCAAGGCTTGCTTGATGTTAGGGACAAGTTTATGGCCCTCAGTACCAATCAAGCAATGATCGGGCCAGATGGTTATCTTGAATCGCCCATTTTCTTCCAATCTCTTGGAGTAAAACTCTACCCACTCCTGTTGAGAACGATCCACAGGTTTCCACTTTCCAGCTTTAATGTCAGCATTCGAAATGACCGTAAATTGATCAGGATGTTTGCCTGCTTTGTCGACCCAATAACGCGCATGACCGATGTGGGCAGGATGGTGGGTGTCCAAAGTAACAAACACATCGGTAATTTCTTTGGGGCACGTCCAGAATAAGTCTGCAATGCCCTGAGAATCTTTATCTGCTCCCGGAACAGCAAGTGAACCTCCTGGGTGAAAATCTACTTGCGCATCAATGATCAACACAGTTACTTTCTTTTTGGAGGAAAATCTCACATGGCTGACAATAATCGCCAAGACAGCAATTAGTACAATCAAGATATATATCATGTTTGCTAGCAGTACTAGTACTTAAATTTTAAATTGAAGATTGTATAGTTTTATTTTTTCAATTTTTTATCCATTCATTTGGAAACATATCAGATGTATCATTGCTTAGTTTAGATCCAAACCATGTAGATGGATAACATACTATTTTTTCTTGATTTTTATTTAAATATGCACCCCACCATGAAAATGATGAATTTGCAATAATATTATGTTTACATAATGACATTATTAGCATTTGTTCCCAATCAGAAAGAGAATCATCTGCTTTAATAAATTCTAATTCATTAAATTTTTTTTTTAAATTATTAATCATAAATAATACAGTATCATTGTCTTCACTTTCGCAAAAATAATATACATTATAATTTTGAATACTAGTTTTTTCAGTTATATATTGTAGTGATTTTTCATAATATTCTTCTTTTAATATTGGATGGTGATCTGGTAAATTCTTATAATCACCTAACCGAAAATGCATTGAAATACAGTTTTGATCAAAACTTTTTTGATTAATTTGTATTTTCTCTAAAAGTGTATTTATAATTGTATCTAATTTTATAAATTTAATAATATCATTAAATTGTTCATCAAAATATTTATAACTTTGAAAATAACCATATAATAGCAAATGTTGATCATTATTATGAACAGGAATTTCATTATAATTAAAATTTTCTTCCTTATATACATCAAAACCATGACAAGAACTATATTTTAATGTAAATGGTTTTAAATTTAATAAAAATGTATCCCAATAATGATGTCTTTTTTCATGTATAGACATAGTAGGTGAAAAAACAAACGGTATTTTATATTTTAAAGAATATGCAATTACTGTGAAAATTTGAAATAATTGATTACCTAAACCACCCATTAAATAACATGTTATCATAATTAATAGTATTATTAATATTACTTTATGTAAATTAAAAATTGAAAAATAAATAACATATTAACTAATTTATATAATTTGCACAAGTAACTGTAACAAGTAACTGTAACAAGTAACTGTAGCAAGCAACAATCAAGCAACAAGCAACAAGTAACTGTCAAGTAACTGTAACAAGCAACAAGCAAGCAAGCAACTATAACAAGCAAGCAACTGCAACAAGCAACAAGCAACAAGCAACAAGTAACAAGTAACTGTCAAGTAACTGTCAAGTAATTGTAACAAGCGTAAAAATGTCAAAGCAGATACAACGGCTACTGGCACGGGTTTTAAATCAAAGGCAAAAGTATACAGCTGGTGATTATAATCATGTGTGCTGCACCACAAATGGTAAGAATATTGGGCAAAATAGTATTCGCCCAAATACATCAATTCATGCCGAGGCTGCCTTGGTAAATTCTTTGGTGTCTTGCCCAGCATCACAACATTTTAAAGATACTGGATATAGTTGTGGTCCGAGTAAATAAAAGTAGTACACGTCTTGCTAATTCTCGTCCTTGTTGGCATTGTTTAGTAATGATGAATACACTAGCACCCAAAAAGGGTTATAGAATTAGAAAAATATATTACTCAGACACAGATGGAAATATTATAAAAACATCTCTGCAACAACTTTTAGATGAAGAACCTTATATTAGTTATGGGAATAGAAAGTTAAATACATGTTGCACAGAAACACAAAAGAATAATAACAAAAAATTAAAGAGATAATTAAATAATAGATAATACAATTAATAATATATTATTAATTATAAAGATCTAAGATAGGAATATAAAATTATATTTGAAGAATTAGTTAGTTATTTTGATTGAATTTATTAATATAAAAAAAAATATATTTTTTTCCATATACGCGCAAAACAAATGCACGATTACAAACAAACAGTCCAGCAACGCTGAAAATACTTTATTTTTTTGCTCGGTTACGAGCAAGATATGGTTACATTTTTACTTCTCCAATTTTTAAATTAATTTTAAAAATATTTTGTAAAAATGATACCTTAGAATTGGTCCTCGCAAAGACTATAATTCTAGAGTATTAGTAATTATGAAAGGGTATAACAAAAACATTTTTTTTCAATTTTTTTAATAAAAATTATACAGTTATTATGATTTATTTATTGTTCATAGAGATTATAGTATTTTTTATAAAGTAATAGTAATAGTAATAGTAATAGTAATAGTAATAGTAATAGTAATAGTAATACAAAAATTTTAATATGAAAAAAAATATATTTTTTTACATATACGTGCAAAACAAATGCACAATCACAAATAAACATTCCAGTAACGCTGGAAAGACCTATACACTATTTTAATTTTTTAAAAATATATATCTCGCAAGATATTATATATTCTTAATTTTACAAAATTATTTTATCTCGCAAGATAATCTATATAACGTTGTGGTATTATTGATTTAGAACAGTGTGTAAATACTTTTTTTTTCAATTTTTTTTAAATATAAGAACTAGGCAATTCTTATATTTATAAAGTAATAACAATTTAAAATGTAAAAAAATATATTTTTTTACATATACACGCACGACAAATGCATGATCACACACATACATTCCAGAAACACTGAAACACAGTTACACTTTAATTTTTTTTTTGCTCGATTCGCGAGTCTGCTTTTTATTTAATTGTATCTTCGCAAAAATACTTTAAATTAAATAGTACCTAACATCTATAATGCATAATGTAAATACTTTTTTTTTCAATTTTTAAATTGTCAAAATTATTAATATAATATATTATATTAGTATTTACTGCGATTCGCGCAGATTTTTATGTTTAGTTGGCTTGATTTATCTTGCGATAAATCAATAACATCATTTATTAATTAGTCTCGCAAGACTGTGCTATTAAATATTTGATGCCTTGCAGGTGCCATGCTCACAAATGTTACTGTAAGCCCTGCAAGGGAATTATATTATATACACTTTTAATATTAAAAAAGTGGCCAGAGGTCGACATTGTGTGAAAAGTGGGAGTAAGCTTGAGTAAGCTTGAGTTATTCTGTTCCAGTAAAGGTACAAATTCTAAACAGAGTTATTGCATAAAATTAATTTTTCAATTTTTTAAATTATCAAAATTATTAATATAATATATTATATTAGTATTTACTGCGATTCGCGCAGATTTTTCTGTTCACTTGGCTTGATTATCTTGCGATAATCAATAACATTATAATTATGAGTCTCGCAAGACTTTTTATAATAATAATGTCTGCAGGGGCCGAGCTAATTACTGTCCATTTAAACCATCGTTAGATGGTATTGAGTGGCAGCAGAGCGCTGCATTGCATCAAAACGATCCCTTTAGCTATATCCATGTCTGTAGGGTAAAAATTGGTAGACATGGTGCCGAAAGTGTTGGTGTTGGCGTTCAAGGTCTTAACGGTGATCATCTTGACTAAGTACAAATTATCAACAAAAGTATAATAAACACTTTTTTTTTCAATTTTTTGTATTAAATTTAAAAATTGAAATATGTTATTATAATATTATTATAATATAATAATAAATGATAATATGTGATATTTCAGATAATATTATATATAACAAGATAATTAAAAAACTAGAAGCTATTCAAATCAAGTATGATGATATTGATTGTAGTAAAACCGAAATTAACTTTATATTGTATGCTTTATTAGATTTAATAAAAGATTCAAATATAATATCAAAAATAATTAATAATAGTTTACGAATTAATAAAATTATATGTTTTATAGTTATTCCAGATGATATTAAACAAAATATTAAAAACAATGTTATAACTGCATTGTATAATTATTATGATAAAATTAAATATTATTTAATAAGAATTATTGATATTGAACAAATATATTTAGAAAAAATAGAAAAATATATTGAAGAAATGAATGAGATAAACAATAATTTATCAATATATAATTATTGTTTTAATAATATATTTTATAATTATAATAAAATTGCTAAAACAGATATGTATACGCAATTTAAAATATTATTAAATGAATTATCTATAAATAAATTATTGTGTTTATTTGGATATATCAAAATAAGCAATTAAATAATAAATAATTAAGTTTATTTATTATTTAATTATATAAAATATATAATTAAATATGTTAACTATATTAGTTACTGGTGGTAGTGGATTAGTTGGTAATGCATTTAAAAATATATCTAGTAACTATGAAAAATATAATTTTGTATTTATTTCATCTAAAGATTATGATCTATCTATTTTCGAATCAACAAAAAATATGTTTGATAAATACAAACCAGATTATGTTATACATTTAGCTGCATATGTTGGTGGTTTGTATAAAAATATGAATTGTAAAGTAGATATGTTAGAAAAAAATTTAATGATAAATTATAATGTTATCAAACTAGCTCATGATTTTAAAGTTAAAAAATTAATAGCATGCCTATCAACTTGCATATTTCCTAATATTGTATTTTATCCAATAATTGAAACAATGTTGCATAATGGACCACCACATCATTCTAATGATGCATATGCGTATGCAAAACGTATGTTAGAAATTCATTGTAAAGCATATCGAGAAAATTACGGAGATAATTTTATTTGTGTAACACCAACAAATATATATGGTCCTAATGATAATTTTGATCTTGAAAATGCACATGTTTTGCCAGCACTTATTCATAAATGTTATTTGGCCAAACAAGAAAATAAAGATTTTATTGTACGAGGAAGTGGTAAACCATTACGTCAATTTATTTATTCAGAAGATTTAGCAACATTAATAATGCTTGTTTTAGAAAATTATGATCAAGATAATATTATTTTATCAGTGCCTGAACATCAAGAAGTAAGTATTGGTGATGTTGCCAGATTTATTGCAGAAAAGTTAAATTATTCTGATAGAGTAATTTTTGATAATAATTACGCAGATGGCCAATATAAAAAAACAGTTTGTACAAATAAATTAATAGATTTAATAAATAATAAAGATAGTAATTTTAAATTTACGAATATAGAAAATGGAATCTCTAAAACAGTTGATTGGTTTATTTTAAATTACGATAATAATATTAGATTAAAAGATTAAAAATATTTTAAAATATTTATATAATATATATTATAAATGAATAATACATTATTGATAATATTAGTAATTGGAATTATATTATATTTTGTAATGGGTCAATTTAAAAATATTATGTATGAAAATTTTATGCCCCATGATCCAAATTATTATTTAGATTCATGCAAAAAATTTACTCAAGAAAAAATAATGATTGATAATTTATCTTCACAATATTGTAATCCTGAACCAATTAATACATCATCAAATGTATTTGAAAATCCACTATTAAATCAATCATCTCCAACATTTTCAGCGGCTTTTGAGTCTGGACCTGTATCTGGGACTGTAAATTTAGTTACACAATTAGAAAATGATAGAGCATCAATAAATAAATTAGGAAATTGTTATAATGAAACTGGAAGAAAACAAATGATTGATAGAGAAAAAATTAATTGGTGTTCTAGATTAACAAAAGAAGAACAAGATATGATCGAAAATGAAGTTAAAAAAACATTTGACATGTCATCTGTTTATGAAGGTCCTTATAGACACAGTCAATCTGTAAATTTAGATACAAAAGAAGTATATGAAAGTAATAATATTATGAACGAGTTTACTAGTCTATTAAATGTTAGTGCAAATGATGCGAATACTTTATTAGCTCCGTTTTAACTGATGCGAATACTTTATTAGCTCCGTTTTAACTGATGCGAATACTTTATTAGCTCCGTTTTAACTGATGCGAATACTTTATTAGCTCCGTTTAAAAATAAATATTATTAATATAAATAATATTTATTTTTATAATTTATTTTTTTTCATCTTGTTTTTCTTGCATTTTTTTACCAATAAAAAATCCAAATGTTAAACAAATTATAAAGGCTAAAAAATACATTAATCTAGTATTCATAGTACTACATGTCAAAGCTGTAAAATAAGTATTCATTATAATATATAATATATATATTTTTAAACTAAATATTTTTACTGATTAGTTAAATAAGTTACTCTAATTCTATTATTTTAATAATAAGTT
>Ga0114958_10001008_pt1 | contig 22924 bp, 20 predicted proteins | sample C_130208_EF_Meta_FD_89577 | JGI IMG/M metagenome (GOLD analysis project Ga0114958, IMG submission 89577) | Freshwater microbial communities from Lake Croche, Canada to study carbon cycling - C_130208_EF_MetaG | ecosystem: Environmental > Aquatic > Freshwater > Lake | place: Lake Croche, Canada... | reverse complement strand
GGCCGCCGCGAGGTGCTCGACCTCGCGGCCGGTGCGGACGGGTTCCTCGAAGGACGATCGATGCACCGCTGCGCGTCACCCATGATCACCCCAGATCTCAACGACTGCTGCTGACCCTATTGCCCCCGATCACGAGCACGCCCCCGCGGCGATCGCTAGGGTTCGGCCATGGCACGGGTAGACCCGACGCTGGCGGCGCTGCGAGCACACGAGGTCCCGGGATGGTGGCGGGCGGCCAAGCTCGGCATCTTCGTCCACTGGACCCCGGCCTCTGTGGCCGGGTTTGCTCCGGCGCACGGTGACTATGGCGAGCTGCTGACGTCGGGTCGCCGGGACGCGTTCAGCTACTCGCCCTACACCGAGTGGTATCAAAACTCCCTTCGGTTCCCTGGGTCCCCAGTGGCTCGACACCATGCCGAGGTCTGGGGGGACCGACCCTATGAGGCCTTCGTCACCGATTTCGAGGCGGGTCTGTCTACCTGGGATCCCGAGGCCTGGGCACGGGCCTTCGCCGACACCGGGGCTGGTTATGTGGTCCTGGTCGCCAAGCACCATGACGGGTGGTGCCTCTGGCCCTCGGCGATCGAGAACCCGCACAAGCCCGGGTGGCACTCAAGCAGGGACCTGGTCGGTGAGCTGGCGGCAGCGGTTCGTGACGCGGGGATGCGCTTCGGCGTCTACTACTCCGGCGGCCTCGACTGGACCTTCTGCGACACGCCGATGGGCTCGATGGGCTCGATGGTCCAGGCCATCCCCCGCGGGGACTACCCGGCCTATGCCGAGGCCCAGGTCCGCGAGCTGATCGAGCGCTACGAGCCGTCGGTGCTCTGGAACGACATCGCCTGGCCCGCTCCGGGGCGAGAACTTTGGCCGCTCATGGCCGACTACTACCGGACGGTCCCCGAGGGCGTCCTCAACGATCGCTGGATGCCGTGGTCGCCGCTGCTCGCCATGGCCAAGACGGGGATCGGCCGCAGGGCGATCGACTGGGCCTCACGACGTCAAGCCGACCCCAACGGCGGCATGGTGCCACCGCGGCCGCCGCACTTCGACGTGCGCACGCCGGAGTACACCACCTTCGCCGAGATCCAGACGACCCCGTGGGAGTGCGTGCGAGGGATGGACCACTCCTTTGGGTACAACGCCGAGTCGGCTCCCGATGATTTCCTCACCCGTGAGGACCTCGTGAGCAGTGTGGTGGACATCGCCGCCAAGGGCGGCAATCTCCTCCTCAACGTCGGCCCCCGAGGAGTCGACGCCACCATCCCTGATGAGCAGCTCACGCGCTTGGGTTGGCTGGCTGACTTCGCCCCCACGCTGCGCGCAGTGCTGGCCGGGTCGACGCCGTGGCTGGTCCCCGGTGGGACCACGGTCGAGGGTGACCTGCTCCGCTACGTGCGCCGAGACGGCGAGGTGATCGCCCTGGTGCGAGCATCTGGGCCGACGGTGACGCTCGCTGAGGTCGTCGATGCAGATGGAGCGATGGCTCGTCGCGTCGATGGACGGCCCCTCGATCTCCAGCAGACCACTGCCGGACTCAGCGTCACCCTTGGTGGTCCGGACGGTAGTGATCCGGTGGCGGTGGTGCTTACCGGCGTGATGCCGGCACCCGGGCTCAGCTGAGCCAGGCCTGCCCGAGCCAGATGACCCCCTGATCCATCCCGAGGACAGGACGGCCGGCGGGCGTGGTCGGGTTGTTCCAGTTCTGGACCTTGGCTGTCGAGGCCACCGCCCAGACGGCACGGTCGGTCCAGATGTAGGGCAGGTCGACAGCGAGCCGTTGATTGACTTTGGCGAAGTAGGCCGCAGCCTTCTTGGGGTTGGTTTCGCCCATCCCTGACACCATGGCACTCTCGATCTGCGGATCCTTGTTGCGGGGGATGTTGAGTGACGTACCGGTCATCCGCAGAGTCTTGGTCGAGAACCACACATAGTTCAGGTCCGGGTAGATGCCACCGAAGGATTGCCAGCCGACTGCCTCAAAGGTGCCGGCGAGGGCAGCGGAGATGACCTCGGACTCCGAGGCCGTGGTCAGCTTCAGGCTCACGCCGATGTTCTTGAGGACCTGCTGGATGTAGGCCCCCTGCTTGGCTCCCTGCGGTGACGCAACGCCGAGACTGGTGAAGGTGAGCGGGTGGCCATGTTTCGTCCGGTACTCGGCCGAGAGCTTCTTTGCAGCAGCCTGGTTGTAGGTCGGGTACGGCACGTTCGTGTACCACGGCGATCCAGGCTGGTAGATGCCGTTGACGGGGGTGTTAATCCCCTTGTCGATGATCTGGCTGTAGGCCTTCGCACTGATGCCGGTGGCCAGGATCTTTCGGGCGAGCGGGTCGTTGAAGGGTGGCTTCGACATGTTGAGCAGCATGCAGCTGACGTTGGGCGACCCGACCATCTTCCCGGAGTTGTCGACATACGACAGCGAACGGTTCTGGCGCAGCTGAGAGATGGTGGCCGCGTCGGCGGCGTGCATGATGTCGATGGTGCCCGACTGGAGTGCCATGTAGCGGGCTGCCTCGTCGGGGATGGGTTTGAAGATGATGCGGTCGAGGTAGGGCAGGCCCTTGCGCCAGTAGTTCGGGTTGGCCCGAACGGTGAAGTGGTCGTTCGGTACCCAGTCTTCGAAGATGAACGGCCCGGTGCCAACCGGGTGATCGGAGCCGCCATTGGGGGTGGAGTTCATCGACGGAGCGGAGACGAAGGCGATCTGGGTCGCGGCATAGGTGTAGGGGAATGAGACCCAAGGCAGCTTGAGCTCGATGGTCATCGACAGCGGACCGGCCTTCTTCGCTCCAGCCACCAGCGGCTGGATGGCGATGCCGGCCAACGGACTGTTCAGGCCGCTGGTGAAGTTCGACACCAACACATCGGCATCGAGCGGCGTCCCGTCGTGGAAGGTGATGCCCGGCCGCAGCGTGACCGTCCACTTGGTGTGGTCGGCGTTCGGAGTCATCGACTGGGCCAGGTAGGGCGCCACGCCGCCGTTGGCGGTGATGACGAACAGGGGGTCGTAGACCGTCCTGGCCATCATGAAGCCTGCAGCGTCGAAGCGACCGGTGGCGGGGTTGAACCCCTGCTCCTCTGCATTGACCCCAACTCTCAGGGTTCCTCCCCGCTTGACGCGGGCCCTCGAGATGCCGTCATGGCCTCGTCCATGGGTGACGACCGCTCCGGCCGTCCCTGCGGTGGCGAGCTCATACCCACCACCGAGCGCCAGCGCTCCGGACCCCGCCAGAAATGATCGTCGGTCGAACTCACCCGCCATGGAACAGCCCCCCGTCCTCAGCAACCATCTGTTGTCTGAGCAGATGCCTAGCAGGGATCCGCCGATCGCGCTCTACAAACGGCAGCTACAGCGCAGTGCGCAACACCACCGTCTCGACGGCCTTGTCGTGGAGGGTCTGGTGCTTGGAGTCCCACAGCGGGAAGAGGTCGTCAACGAGGGAGCCGACCCAGATCACTCCGAGCACGGTGGTGACGAGGAGGCGCAGGACCGACTTTCCCATCCCCACCTGGTCGAAGGTGAGGTCGCGCACGCAGCGCAGCTGCAAGGCTCGCATCCCCACGGTTGCACCTCGTGGGCCACCGATTGCCACGACAACGTAGACGAGCCAGGCGAGAGCCCAGATGACAGCGAGGAACATTAGGACCCCCCCGCCGGCCGAGAACGTGCTGCCTGGAAGGGAATGGCACGATGTGGTCCCATTGGCGGTATCGACGCACCGGAGGTGCACGGTCGAGAAGCCCCAGGCGAACCCACCGATCAACAGTGCGGCGAAGGGAATGCCGAACACCAGGGCATCAATGAGCGACCCTCCCACACGACGAAGCCAGGTGGCGTACTCCGATGGAGGCTGGATCGACCCGGCACTGAAGGTTGGGGCAGATGGAGGGGCGATGGGTGGTGTGAGCGGAGCGGCTGCGGGCGGCGCCTCCGGCGAGGTCAGAGGCGGTGTCGGTGATGGCGCTGCCAGCGCGGCCCCGCAGGTTGAGCAAAAGGCTCCGGTGGCTTCGGTCGAGCAGTTGGGGCAGGCGGCCATGAGGCTCCAGTCGTTGCAGGTCTGTCAAGGCTGAACCTACCGCTCGCTCGCTCGCAGTGCTTGGGCCATGAGGGTCTGCCCCGCACCGGTTGGAACTAGCCGATCTGAGGCGTCACCGGGGACACGTTCGGCCGATCTCCTTCGAGAGGCCCGAGAGATGGCGAGCCTCTCTCGGACCGAACGAGTGGGATGGCTCAAAAGAGCGTGGTCGCAGGTGGTTCCTCGATCAGCTCAGGGCCATCGTTGCGAACATTGCCGACGTCACGGCCGACCAAGTGGTGGGTGAGGGTCTTGGGTGGTGCGGGTCGCAGAAGGTCGGCCACCGCATCCTCCTCACCATCGCCCTCGAGCCACAGGTCGAAGGTGTCGGGCTCCAAGATCACGGGCATCCGGTCGTGGATCTTCTTCATGTCGTAGCCCGCCGACGTCGTCAGCACGGTGGCGGTGCTGATCGGCGGCTCGTCGTCGGGTGCGGTGGGGTCGCGCCAGGTCTCGTGGAGCCCGGCCATGACGACGGGCGCCCCGTCGGTCCGGGAGAAGTAGTGGGGCTGCGGCTTGCCAGAGCCGGAACGGTCCCACTCGTAGAAGCCGTCGATGGGCACGAGCAGGCGTCGGCGCTTGTAGGCGGTGCGGAAGGATGGCTTGGTTGCCACGGTCTCTGATCGGGCATTGAAGGTTCGTGCCCCGAACGAGGCATCCTTGGCCCAGGAGGGGATGAGTCCCCAGCGGTAGCGGTCGAGGACGCGTGACCCCTCGATGCTGCTGACCCCGTCGATGCGTTGGGTGGGGCCGATGTTCCAACTTGGGTGTCCGTCCGGGTCGACGCCATCAGCAAGGACGGCGTCGAGCATGCGGGCCATGGCGGCAGGAGGGGTAAAGATGGCGAGGCGACCGCACATCAGCTGTCGAGCGCGTCCATGAGCAGGGACATGATGGCCTGAAGCGTAGTGATGGCCCCGTGGTCCTCGCGAGCAAGGCCGGCGACATCGTCCTCAGTGCGGAGGTCAAATCGTGCCGCCGCTGCAGCGAGGACCATCTGGAGTGCTCGGATCCACTGTTCAGCCTCGTCCTCCGAGATCTCGGTGGCCATGGCGGTGACCACCAGTACATTCAAGGGTCCCTCAACGGCCATCTGGCGCTGGAGCTCGAGCAGCGGGTCGTCGTGGTCGGCGGTCAGGTCGATGGGCCCGAGGAGGCGTCGGTTGGTGGCGCCGCCCACTTCGACCACCTCGGCACCCGCATCGGTGGCAAGGCCGATCAGCCAGGTGCGCACCTCGGTGGGGAGGTCGACGACCACGGCGGTCGGCGTCCTGCGGAAGGGTTCGCTCACGTGCCGGGCTGGATTGTGGCGCCGAGCGCGTAGCCGTGGAGGGCGACGCAGTAGGCGGCGGCGGTCTCCTTGTCGCCGCTCCACACGACGGCCTTGCCCTCGTGGTGGACGGTCATCGTCAGCGTCTCGGCCTTCTCCTTGGAGTAGCCGAAGACCTTGCGGATCACGCGCACGACAAGTGAGATCAGCGTGACGGGATCGTTCCAGAGGATGACGTCCCATGGGACGTCGAGCGCCTGGGTGGTCGATGTGCTTCCGAAGACGTCGGTGTCCAGCTCCGACATGGGGATCCTCTCTGGGGGCGTGGCACCCAAGTGTTGCACCTCGGACGCAAGAGTTGGTGCTCCGCGGGGAAACCTGGTCAGGTCGAGACCGGAGCTCGAGGGAAGCCGGTGCGATCCATCACCGCGGCGACCATTGGCCAGAGACACACCCTCTGGCTAGTCTCGAACATATGTTCGCTTTTCAGACCTCACCGGATGAGCCAAGGCCACCGGTCCCCGAGGGCCTCCGCTCCCGGATCGCTCCGGTGCTCATGGCTTCGGAGCGGGTGCTCCCTGTTTCGACTGATCTCGCCAACCTCCTCCCGGGAGGATCTCTGCGTCGTGGGACGACGACGGTGGTGAGCGGCCCTCCGGGTTCTGGAGCGGTGTCGTTGGGGGTGAGCCTGCTCGCGGAGGCCTCGTCGTCCGGTCATTGGTGCGCGGCGGTGGGTATCGCTGATCCGGGAGTCCTGGCCATGGCGGAGATGGGTCTTGATCTGCGCCGGGCGGTCTTCGTGTCACGGCCTCGGGCGGGCTGGGCCGATGTGGCCGCCGAGATGCTCGATGGGATGGAGCTCGTGGTCCTGCATCCGCCAGACAGGATCCCTCATGGGGCTGCACGAGTGCTTGCCGCTCGGGCGCGTGAGCGGCGGGCTGCCCTGGTCGTCATCGTCGACGACCCGCGTCGTTGGCCACTCCCCGCCGAGGTGACCCTCGAGGTTGAAGGTTCTTCGTGGCAGGGCATCGGGATGGGTGACGGTCGACTGAGCGCTCGCCGCTGCGAGGTCTCGGTCCGAGGCCGCCACGGCAAGGTCCGGGAACGCATCGTGCCGATTTGGTTGCCCTCGCCGGCCGGCACGGTGCGGGTGGTCAGCGGGTCCTGAGGTCGGAGATGGAGCGGCTCATCGTACTGCGCTGCCCGAGCCTGGCTCGGGAGGGCCAAGAGGGAGAAGAGCTCCGTCGTTTCGCGGAGGTGCTGACCACGGTGGTTCGTCGTTGCCCCTTCGTCCAGCCGGTCCGCCTGGGTCTCGCTGTGCTTCCCGCACGCGCTCCCAGTCGGTTCTTCGGTGGCGAGCGGGCTGTGTGTGACCTGCTCACCGACGATCTGTCTGATCTGCTCGGCGACAAGGTTTCGCTCGGTGCCGCCGATGGGCTCTTCGCAGCCACGCTGGCGGCACGGGGCGGCCTGATCGTGCCGGCTGAAGGGTCAGCCGAGTTCCTCGCCCACCTCTCTATGGCAACGCTGCGGCGTCCGGAGCTCGCTGCTACCTGCCAGCGGCTCGGAGTGAGCACGCTCGGGCGGTTTGCCCGCCTCGATGTCGACAGGGTCATCGAGCGGTTCGGGACTGAGGGAGTCCACTGTCATCGGGTGGCCTCCGGTCTCGAGGGCGAGCTCGATGGTCTGCGCGACCCCACCATCCAAACTCGCCTCGCCGCGCTCGACGAGCCGCCACCTCTCGCCGTTCAACCCACCTTCTTCGGAGGGACCTCGCTGGCCACGGAACGGGCGCAGGCCGCGGCCTGGCGGGTCCAGCGCCGGTTTCATCCGAGCATGGTTCAGGTAGCAAGACTGCGTGCTGGCCACGATCCGTCGGAGCGGGCGGTCCTTGTTCCCTTCGCCAGCATCGGCGACCTTGGGACCGAGGCCCTAGCTCCTTGGCCAGGACAGATCCCAGCTCCCTCACCGATGACCGTGCTGTCCACGCCCGAGCCCGTCGAGCTGGTCGACCCAGCAGGGACCCCGGTCACGGTTGATGGGCGAGGGCTCCTCACCGGAGTGCCGGGTCAGATCCATCTGGCCCGCTCGCCGCGGCCCGATGAGGTGGCGGCATGGGCGGGGCCCTGGCCGCTGACCACGAGGTGGTGGGGGGACCGACGACGCCGGGCACGCCTGCAGGTCGTGACGTCGAGCGGGGTGGCGCTATTGCTCGGAGCGGAGCACGGCCGGTGGTGGATGCTCGGACGGTACGACTGATGGATCGCTACGCCGAGCTCCACTGTCACTCGGGGTTCAGCTTTCTTGACGGTGCCTCCGATCCCGAGGAGCTCGTGGTCGCAGCATCCCGGCTCGGCCTTGAGGCGTTGGCCCTGACCGATCATGGAGGTCTCTATGGCGCCGTCCGCTTCGCCGAGGCAGCCCGGGCGATGGGCTTGCCGACGATCTTCGGTGCCGAGGTGACCCTCGGCGTCCCGAGCCCGCGCACGGGGGTTCCCGACCCGGTGGGCGAACACCTCGTGATCCTGGCCCGCGATCCCGAGGGCTATGCCCAGCTCTCGGTGCTTCTCGCCGAGGCGCACCTGCGCGGTGGGGAGAAGGGCCGCGCCATGCTCAGCCTCGGAGACCTGGCAGCCGCCACTCGTGGGCACTGGTGGGTTCTGACGGGGTGTCGTAAGGGGCCGCTGGCCATCGCGCTGAGCGACGCTGGTCCGACGGCGGCTCGTCGTCGTCTTGACGAGCTGCGCGACGCGGTGGGCCCCGAGGCGGTGGCTATTGAGATCTGGGATCACGGAGATCCACTCGACACGGCCCGCAACGATGCCCTGGCGTTGCTGGCGGCATCGACGAGGTCGCCACTGGTGGCCACCAACAATGTCCACTATGCCTCTGCTGGAGACTTCCCCCGGTTCACCGCCCTGGCCGCCACTCGTGCTCGCCGCAGCCTCGACGAGCTCGAGGGCTGGCTCCCCTCAGCACCTGCTGCGTGCTTGCGCGGGGCGGCCGAACAGACGCGCCGAATGCGGCGCTGGCCGGGGTCGGTCGAGGCCGCAGCGATGCTCGGAGGGGACTGTGCCTTCGACCTACGGCTGGTGGCACCCCGCCTGCCGGACTTTCCCTGTCCAGGCGGGATCGGCGAGATGGTGCACCTGACCGCACTGGTCGAACGAGGAGCCACGGCTCGCTATGGACCGCGACACGTCGAGCGGGTCCCGGGAGCGTGGGCACAGATCGATCATGAGCTCGGAGTGATCGGGCTGCTTGGGTTCGCCGGCTATTTCCTCATCGTCCATGACATCACCGAGTTCTGCCGGGCGCAGGGGATCTACTGCCAGGGCCGTGGCTCAGCAGCCAATTCCGCCGTCTGCTTCGCCCTCGGGATCACCAATGCCGATGCGGTCAAGCTCGGCCTACTCTTCGAGCGCTTCTTGTCGCCTGCTCGTGATGGCCCGCCCGACATCGACGTCGACATCGAGTCCGGGCGACGAGAAGAGGTGATTCAGTACGTCTATGCCCGCTACGGCCGACGCCATGCGGCGCAGGTGGCCAATGTCATTACGTATCGGCCCCGCTCGGCGGTCCGTGACATGGCCCGGGCACTCGGAGCTTCGCCCGAGGAGGCTGATGGCTGGGCCGCAACGGTCGACCGCGGCTGGGGGTCTGGTGGAGATCGGGTGGCCATCGGGTCGGCCGCTGCATCGGCCTCCGATGAGGCCGAGCCCATGCCGGCGCTGGTGGCGACCATGGCGAAAGAGGTGCTCCATCGACCCCGCCACCTCGGGATTCACTCAGCGGGGATGGTGCTCTGCGACCGTCCGGTGATCGAGGTCTGCCCGGTGGAGTGGGGCCGAACTCCCGGTCGCAGCGTGCTGCAGTGGGACAAGGACGACTGCGCGGCAATAGGTCTCGTGAAGTTCGACCTGCTCGGTCTCGGGATGCTTGGGGCACTCCATCGGATGGTCGACCTCGTGGCCGAGCACGAGGGCATCGTGGTCGACCTTGGCGAGCTCCCTCAGGACGAGGCCGTCTACGACATGCTCTGCCGGGCTGACACCGTCGGGGTGTTCCAAGTCGAGAGTCGGGCCCAGATGGGGACGTTGCCACGCGTCGAGCCCCGCTGCTTCTATGACCTCGTGATCGAGGTGGCACTCATCCGCCCCGGTCCCATCCAGGGCAATGCGGTCAACCCCTACATCCGTCGACGCCGTGGCGAGGAGCCGGTGACCTATCCGCATCCGCTCCTCGAGCCGATCCTCAAGCGCACGCTCGGTGTGCCGCTGTTCCAAGAGCAGCTGATGGAGATGGCGGTGGCCATCGCCGGGTTCTCGGCCACCGATGCCGACGAGCTACGCCAGGCCATGGCCGCCAAGCGCTCGGACCTGCGCATGGACGCACTCAAGGAGCGGCTCTTCACTGGGATGGAGGCCAAGGGCATCGATCCGGAGACGGCCGACTCGCTCTACCGGTCCCTGGCCGCCTTCGCCAACTTCGGGTTCCCTGAGTCGCATTCGGTCTCCTTTGCCCACCTCGTCTATTGCTCATCATGGATGAAGCTGCACCACCCCGCGGCCTTCACCGTTGGGCTGCTTGCGTCACAGCCCATGGGCTTTTGGTCTCCACAGAGCCTCCTGGCCGATGCTGAGCGCCATGGGGTGCAGTCCCGGCGTCCCGATGTCCAGCGTTCAGCTGCCACCACCACCCTTGAGCATGATGGCGGGGAACTCGTGATCCGCCTCGGCCTGACGCAGGTTCGAGGTGTGGGGTCCGAGGTGGCCGAGCGCATCGCCGCCGGTGCACCGTGGGCGAGCCAGGAGGACTTGGTGCGACGGGCTGGGGTGACCAAGACGCACCTCGAGGCCCTCTCCGTAGCCGGAGCCCTTGATGCGCTCGGCACGAGTCGCCGAGGACTCCTCTGGGGCGCGGGGGCAGCGGCTCAAGCCACGCCTGATCGGTTGCCGGGGGTGGTGACCGGCCTGCGACCGCCACCACTCGACCAGCCCTCAGCGCTCGAGGAGGTGGCCAACGACCTCTGGGCGATGGGGGTGACCCCTGACGCCACCGCCATCAGCCTGGCCCGGGCACATCTCGACCAGCTTGGCGTGGTGCCAGCCGCCCATCTGACCGACATCCCGGCTGGTCGAGTCGTGGTGGCTGGAGCGGTGACCCACCGCCAACAGCCAGAAACCGCGAGGGGAGCGGTGTTCCTCAACCTTGAGGATGAGACGGGCCATGTCAACGTGGTCTTCTCCAAGGGAGCGTGGATCCGCTGGAAGCATGTGGCGAGGTTCGCCCCGGCTCTGGTGGTCACCGGTCGTCTCGAGTCGGCTCAGGGGGTCATCAACATCGTGGCGGAACGGGTCGAGGCCCTCGACCTCGGTGCACCGACGATCTCGTCGCGCGACCTCCGCTGAGCCTCGCTGAGGCCTAGCGTCAAGGGGGTCACCAAGGAGGCTCTCGAATGAACCGCAATCGTCTCGTCATGGGCATCGGCGCCGTCACCTCGGTGGCAGCCCTCACGCTCGCCGTCACGACCCTTCCGGCCATGGCCGGTCGGCCGCAGCACCGGCCACCGACACCGCCGACCCACAAGGTCGCGGTGCCGACCACCTCGGCGACGTATGGCTACTCGCTGACGCTCACCGGACTCCCGGGCTCGAGTGCTCCGCTTGGCATCTCGGGGACCGCCACCATCGATCTCACCGGCCAGCAGGCACAGCTCACCGCCAACCTCAGTCGGGCGATCGGCCCGATCGGGACCGGGACGATCACGGCGATCGTGGCGAACCACACTGTCTATGTCGACGCTCCCGGGCTCGGCGTACTCACTGGCGGCAAGTCGTGGGTCTCGGTCTCCAGCCACACCATGGCGGTGGCTGGACCGGCGACGGCACTGTGGAACAAGCTTGGCGTGGCGATCGCTGACGTGCCTGGTGCCTTGGCCTGGGCCACGACCCACCCGTCCCGACATCCGCTGGTCACCGTGACCTCCACCTCGAACCGCGCAGGATCAACGATCACTGAGCTCCAGATGGTCCTGCCCCACGGCAAGGCCAAGGCTGCGGGCTCCGGGCTCCCCACCACTGTGCCGGTCACCGTGACCGCCGATGCGCAAGGACGCCTGTCTGCGATCTCCTCGTCGTTCTCGGCCGCCGGTGTGGCCATCTCGTTCACGGCGACCTCGACGGGGTTCGATGCACCAGTGGTGATCGTGCCGCCGGCGGCCAGCGACACCTTCATCCTGTCGCCCTCGATGCTGGCGATGGCAGCTGGACTGCTCGGCCTCCCTGCTCATCAGGGTCCCACGCCGACTCACGCCGTCCACGTCGTGGCCTCAGGGCTGTCGTCTCGGGTGCACGCTGCGGGCGCCAAGATTTCGACGTGGCTGCACTCGCTCGATCACGACGCCCATTGAGGGAGGTCGCCGCTGTCAGGGTTCGGTTCCGTAGATGCCCTCACGTCACCAGCTGACGTGATCAGGTCCTGACGAGACCCTTCCCAGTAATCAAGGGCAGGTCGAGGGCAGTCAGCAGGCCCGGCTTGCCGGCGACGACGGCCGGGACGGCATTGACGATGCGCATTGCCGTGGCCTTGAGTCCGGCGGTGTTGTGGTCGCCGTCGGTTCCTAACAGCTGCATGTCGACCGTATAGATCGGCTCGCCGGTGACCTTGACTCGGTAGCAGCCCTCGCCGGCGGGCTGGGGCCACTCGGGGGCGATGTCGTCGTGGAGCCGGGTGACATGCTCGAGCACCACAACGGCCTTGCCGTTGACCATTCCCCGCAGTTCGAAGTGCAGACCGGCCACCGTGCCCTCCTTGACTGGGCCGGCGTCGACCTCGAAGTCGAAGGGTGCAGGGACGCGCTCGTACCACTCGTCGATCGAGTCGAGCTCGACACCGAGCCCGGCGGCGAGTTGGGCGATGACCGACCCCCAGGCAAGCGTGGGGACACCGGGCTGGAGGAGCATGGGTACATGGTCCATCGGCTGGGCGAATCCCATGATGTCGAAGAGCACCTCGGCCTGGTTGTAGGTGGCGTAATTCAGGATCTCATAGCAGCGGACCTCATCGATGTACTCAGAGATGCCGGTGATCACCAGTGGAAGTTGGTCATTGCCGAAGCCGGGATCGATCCCATTGACGAAGATCGAGGCACCACCAGCGAGGGCGGCGTCGACCACGGGCTGGGCTAGGCCGTCGGCCACGCCCCACGGGTACTGGAGGAAGACCGGTGACGAGGACACCACGTTGATCCCCGCGTTCAGGAACTTCTTGAGGTCGTCGAGTGCCTCGAGCAGTCGGCTGTCGGCCCATGCGGTGTGGACGATGCAGTCGGGCTTCATGGCGATCAGTGCATCGGCATCGGTGGTGGCGGTCACGCCGAGGTCGCGGCCCAAGTTGGCCAGGCGACCGACGTCGACGCCATCCTTCTCCGGGTTCGACACGAAGCACCCGATGAGCTCGAGAGCGGGGTTGGCGTCAATACCGGCGATGGCGTGGACGCCGACGTTGCCGGTGCTCCACTGAACGACTCGATAGGTCATGGGTGTCTCCTTCGTTGCGATGATTCGTGTGGGGTGTGGTGTGTGTGCGTCTTCGGGCTTAGAGGTCCGGGATGCCGAAGTCCAGGTTCGGTGCCTCGATGCCGCCATCGACCTCGAGGGTCTTGCCCGTTACGTAGCCGCCGGCTGGAGTGGCGAGGTAGGCCACGGCGGTCGCGATGTCCTCGACTGAACCGAGCCGGCCCAGGGGGGTCATCGCCTCCATGGTGGCCTTGAGCTCGGGGGTCGAGGTCACGATGTCGAGCGCGGAGGTGGCGGTGGACCCGACACCCACGGCATTCACGCGGATGCGAGGAGCAAGGTCCTTGCTGATGAGCTTGGTGTAGTGGATGAGCGCCGCCTTGGCCGTGCCGTAGCCCACATAGCCCCGCCCAGCGACCCGTCCGATCACCGAGGCGATGTTGACGATTGCGCCACCATCGGTCTCGAGCATGGTCGGCACCGAGGCCCGCACGAGGGCATGGGCGGTGGCCACGTTGAAGTGGAAGGCCTCCTCCAAGAATCGCGGCGAGGTATCCATCAGCGGTCGGGGCATCGTGCCGCCGACATTGTTCACGAGGATGTCGATGCGACCGAACTCGGCGGTGGCCACTTCTGCGAGTCGGGCGACGGCGTCGAGGTCGGAGAGGTCGCATGCCACGGTGACGGCCCTTCGTCCCGTCGCTTCGATCTGGGCGGCCACCTCATCGAGTTGGGTCTGGGTCCGAGCGGCAAGGACGATGTCCGCTCCGCACTCGGCGAGGGCCAATGCTGAGCCCGCTCCGATGCCACGGCCAGCGCCGGTCACGATGGCCACCTGGCCGTCAATCTTGAACCGATCGAGAATCATCGCCCCTCCAGTGCTCGGACCGCCCCCCGGCGGTCAAGGGAGGATAGCCCCAGATCGATGGTCCGACGACGTGCCAGAAGATCCGCGCTCTGGGGGTCTCCCCTGTGAGGGACGCCAGGGTCTCCATGGCATCTGACATTCCTTCGGGGGCCTAAGTGAGTGGAGAGGATCTGCGTCTGTGCGACCCTGCGCCGCCACCCGGATCGAAGCACCGGATCAGTCGTTTCGTCTCGTGGTCCATGGGTCCCAGGCGGCAGCGTTCGGGCGATGGCGACCAGCTCGCTGGGCGGGGAGGCTCGCAGGATTCGCCGACTGTCGATGCCCCTCGCCTCGCTCGAAGCCATCGCCAATTGCCTCTCGATGTTCCATCGCTTCTTACGGTGGGTCGGAGACCCAGCGCAAGGCAGGAGCGAAGGTAGCAAGCATTGGGCATTGCGGCTCGTTTGACGGCGCTCCCTCCTCGGACCGGGCTGCTCTCCTACGATGCAATGAGATCCATCCTTCGAGGAGCGAGCGTGCCGACCGACGAGACCCCACTGGCCACTGGCGACGCCCCAACGAGTGAGTCGGATGCTGAGCGGGACTACCGCAACGACCGCTGGCCGGCCTCGCTGGCGCTCCTCGCCTGCATCGCCCTCTCGCTCGTCCTGCCGACTGCGGTCTCGGTCCGGCCTGCCTGGCTGCTACCGATGTTCGAGCTGCTGCTGCTGATCCCGCTCCTGCTCGGTCGTCACCGCCACCCGAAGGAGGCCCGATGGATTCGCAGGCTGACCCTGGCCCTGATCACTGTCATCTCGATCTCGAACGCCATCTCGGTGGCGCTGCTTTGTCATCATCTGCTCAAGGCCGGCCAGACGCCCACCCTTGGTCGCCCCCTCGTCTACTCGGCCATCCTCATCTGGTCCACCAACGTGATCGCCTTCTCGCTGTGGTACTGGGAGGTCGATCGCGGTGGCCCCTCGGTCCGAGCCACCCCCGGGGAGCAGATGCCCGACTTCCTGTTTCCACAGATGGGCCTCGATCGTCGGATGCGCGAGACGATGGTCGAGCCCGACTGGCGTCCTCGCTACCTCGACTATCTCTACGTGTCGCTGACCAATGCTGCGGCCTTCAGTCCGACCGATGCCATGCCGCTGCGCCGACGCGTCAAAGTCCTCATGGGCATCCAGTCGGTCATCTCGATGGTCACGGTTGTTGTCGTGGCCGCTCGGGCGGTGAACATCCTCCGGTGAGCATCCATCGGGCCCGGTGGGGTCAGTTGGAGGTGGGGCAGGCTCGGCGGATGACCTTGAGGTCCTGGCGGATGCGATAGAGATCGCCCCCGAACTCGGTGGGCGTGGTCGCACCTGCGAGGTGGATGCGGGTGACGACGACCTGACGCTTGAGCGCCTTCACCTCGCCGGCACTCGATGCCGGCAGCGTCCCCTCGAGTTCCTTGAGCGTCTTGGCGAACTGCTTGAGTGCGCTGGTGAGCGACGCTGGTGTGGCGGTCGTCACGTCCACGGCCTGCGTCAGCGCCTTGTTGGCACGGGCGAGGTCCGTGCACGAATGAGCGACGGTCGTCGGCGCGGAGCTCGACGACCCATTCGACGCACAAGCGGTGAGCATTCCCGGCAGGATCAAGAGCAGGGCTCCGGAGACAAACTGTCGAGCTCGACGGGTTCGCTGCGGCGCCATGGGCCAATGGTAGGGGGAGGGTCGGCCGACTGAGGGCATCGACGGTCAGATCTCCGTCAGCAGGTGGGAGGAAAGATCACCCATGAGCTCGACCACCACGTGCATCGCCACAAAGCGCCAGCTCGAGCCGATGCGCTCGAAGCGGTCGACATAGCGACCGGCGATCACCGGCTGGAGGGCCAACTGGCCGGGGACGGCCTGGAGGACGGTGAAGTAGCTGCGCGAGGTGGCCGACTCCTCGTCATCGGCGAGATCCACCATGACATTGGTCATCACGTGCTTTGTCCTCGGTGTGCCGTCCTCGTAGCGCCGGGTGGTCGCCGTGTAGAGGGCCTCGATCGCCGATGGCCCGGTCACGGTGGTGTCATAGCCCTCGAAGGTGATCTCGGCGTGGGCCAAGAGCGCTCCGATGCCAGCGAAGTCTCCGGCGTCGATCCGCTCGGCGTAGGAGTAGATCAGGTGACAGATGGCATCTCTGGTCGTCAGCATCGCCCCAACCTACCGAGGGTCGACTCAGCCGCCGAGGAATCGCTCAAGGGCGCCGGCCACCCTCGAGGGCCGGCCTCGGCGCTGCTCGGTCGAGTCGGACCATTTGGCCGCCATCAGCCCGGTATTAACCCCGATCCACCGAAGTGGCTCGGGCTCCCACGTCTTCGAGTGGTGGTTCACCCAGGGCAGTCGGGTCAGGTCGCTGTCGGCATCGGTGATCAGGTCGGCCAGGGTCCGGCCGGCGAGGTTGGTCGTGGTGACACCATCGCCAACGTAGCCACCGGCCCAGGCCAGGCCCGTGGTCCGGTCGAGGCCGACCGAGGAGTACCAATCACGCGGGATCCCGAGCGGCCCGCCCCAGCTGTGGGTGATACGTGCGTCGGCGAGGACGGGAAAGAGATCGACGAGGGTCGCCTGGAGGTCGGCGAAGACCTTGGCGTCACGATCGAAGCTCGGTTCGATGGTCGAGCCGAAGTGGTAGGGGGCTCCCCGTCCGCCAAAGGCAATCCGGTTGTCGGCGGTCCGCTGGCCGTAGATGACGAGGTGTCGGTGGTCCGAGAAGGTCTGACGGTCCACAAGGCCGATCTGTGCGAAGACCTCGTCGGGAAGCGGCTCAGTGGCGATCATGAGTGAATAGACGGGGATGACCTCGCGCGCTGAGTCGGCGAGTTGGCTTGTCCAAGCCTCGGTGGCCCGGACCACCACATCGGCAGTCACGGTGCCGTGATCGGTCGTGACTCGAGGACGCGAGACCGGGCTCCCGGGGATGATGGCGGTGGCCGAGGTCCCCTCGACGATGCGGACGCCGCGGGGCTCGAGGGCCCGGGCGAGGCCGACGGCGAGGGCGGCCGGCTGGACGGCTGCGCAATGGGGGGTGAAGGTGGCCCCTAGGACTGACGTGGCACCCACCATGGCAGTGGCCTCGGCGGCATCGAGCCAGCGCAGTTCGTCGGTCCCGAAGCCGAGGGATCTCGCCTCAGCCACCTCGTCGGTGGCTCGGCTGGCCTGGGCGGCTGAGCGGGCGAGAACCACGGTGCCGCCCTTGGCGAAGTCGCAGGAGATGCCGTCGGCATCGGCGGCCCGTTCGATCTCATCGATCGACTGGTTCATTGCCGCTCGCATCGCCCGCGCTGCCTCGACGCCATCTTCTCGGGCGATGCGAGCATCATGGGCGGCGAAGAGGGCAGACGCCCATCCGCCATTGCGCCCCGAGGCGCCGAAGCCACAGACCTCGGCCTCGATGATGACAATCCGGAGCGTCGGGTCGACCTCGAGAAGCGAACGGGCCGTCCACAGGCCAGTGAACCCTCCGCCCACGATGGCCACATCGACATCAAGGTCCCCCGACAGCGAAGGACGCTGCGGCACCTCGGTGCCCAGGGTGTCCCACCACAGTGAGATTCCGGCCGTCCGAGGCATCATGTCGGGTCCTCCTAGATTTTCGTCAGGCCGTGGGTGAGGACGTCACGAACGGTCTCAACCATGAAGTCAATCTCCTTGACACCGCAGATGAGCGGCGGCGCGAGTTGGACGACAGGGTCACCCCGGTCGTCGGCTCGGCAGATCAAGCCCTTCTCGAACAGAGCCCCGGACAGATACCCCCGCAGCAGGCGCTCGGACTCTTCGTCGCTGAAGCCGGCCTTGGTGTCCTTGTCCTTGACGAGCTCGATGCCAAAGAAGAAGCCCTCGCCTCGGACGTCGCCGACGATGGGAAGGTCCCGCAGCGTCTCGAGGCCAGCCCGGAAGTAGGGGGAGAGCCGGTTGACATTTCCCATGATGTCCTCGTCCTCGAAGATGGCGAGGTTCTTCAGTGCCACGGCCGAGCTGACCGGGTGACCGGCGAAGGTGAAGCCGTGGAGGAAGCTCTCGTCTCCGTGGAGGAATGGCTCGACGATCCGGTCGCTGACGATCATGGCGCCAAGCGGTGAGTAGGCCGACGTCATCCCCTTGGCGCAGGTGATGATGTCAGGGGTCACGCCGTACTTGATGGACCCGAACCATTCGCCAAGCCGACCGAACGCGCAGATGGTCTCGTCGAAGACGAGGAGGACACCGTGGCGGTCGCAGATCTCGCGGACTCGCTCGAGGTAGCCGGGGGGCGGCGGGAAGCAGCCGCCGGCATTCTGAACCGGCTCGAGGAAGACCGCGGCGACGGTCGAGGCATCCTCTCGCTCTATCGCCCGCTCGATTTCATCGGCAGCCCAGCGACCGAACGCCACCTCATCGTCGGCGTGCTCGGGGGCCCGATAGAAGTTGGTGTTGGGCACCTTGACCGCCCCGGGGATGAGCGGCTCGAAGGGGGCCCGCATCGACGGGATTGAGGTGATCGACAGGGCACCGAGCGTGGTGCCGTGATAGGCGATGTCCCGGCTGATGACCTTGTAGCGGTCGATGTCTCCGTTCATCCGGTGGTACTGCCGGGCGAGCTTCCAAGCGCTTTCGACGCTCTCGGCGCCACCGGAGGTAAAGAACACGCGGTTGAGGTCACCCGGGGCGATCTGGCTCAACTTCTCCGCAAGGTTGATGGCATTGGGGTGGGCATAGGTCCACAGGGGGTAGTAGGCCAAGGTCTCGGCCTGGTTCCGGGCGGCCTCGGCGAGGTCCTTGCGGCCATGGCCGAGCTGGGAGGTGAAGAGGCTCGAGATGCCATCGAGGTACTTCTTGCCCCGCTGGTCGTAGACATAAGCACCCTCACCCTTGACCATGATCGGGATCTCATTGTCCGTGCTGTAGGCACCCATCCGGCTGAAGTGCAGCCACAGGTGTCGCCGGGCCTTCTCGGCGAGGGCGTGCTGCTCGTCATCGTGAGCGACGACGCCGTCGTAGTGGTCGGCGGTCGGTTCGGTGCTGATGTCGGTCATCGGTTCCCCCATGAGTAGGTCTGTTTGGCGAGCTTGAGATAGAGAAAGGTCTCGACGGCGACAACGCCGTCGATGCGACGGATCTGATCGTTCATGATCCGCACGAGGTGGTCATCGTCTTCGGCAATCACCTCGACGATGAGGTCGAAGCTGCCGGCCGTGAGGACCACATAGATCGCCTCGTCGATGGCGGCGATGGCATCGGCGGCGCTCCGGACGTCGCCGCTGACCTTGACGCCGAGCATCGCCTCGCGGTGGTAGCCGAACTGCAGGGGATCGGTGATGGCCACGATCTCGAGGGCGCCCTGGTCGCGCAGCCGCTGGACCCGCCGTCGGACGGCGGCCTCGGAAAGGCCGATCTGGCTGGCGATCGAACCATAGGGACGGCGACCGTCGACCTGGAGCTCGGCGATGATGCGACGATCGAGATCATCAAGGGAGACGGCGAGCGGTGCAGGCGAGTCGATCGTGTGAATTTTCGTCGCTCGGGCTGCCCGTGCCATTGGTCATCTTCCTCCGTGAAGGCAACGACGTTCGCCTATATCCGTCAGCATAGACGAGACAGACGACGGATTTCCACCGACTCCCTGAGGAAACCATCGGTATTCGTCGTCGTTCCCTTGCACGGGACCGGCGAATCTGCGAAGGTGGCGCCATTGAAGAGGCTGCTGGACACCACAGCCGCTTGGACACAGGGAGGGTGCGCCATGGGGCGTCTCAAGAACTTCATCGGTGGCGAATTGGTCGAGGCCAACGGCTCGCAGACCCAGGAGCTGATCAACCCTTCGACGGGCGAGGCCTACCTCGAGGTTCCTGTCTCGAACCAGGACGACGTCGACGCCGCCTGCGCCGCTGCCGCCTCGGCCTTCGATGGCTGGAAGCGGACCACGCCGTCGGAGCGTTCGCTGGCACTGTTCCGTATTGCTGATGCCCTCGAAGCTGCGGGCGAGGAGCTCGTGGCCCTCGAGAGCGAGAACACTGGGAAGCCCGTGCAGCTGACCATGGACGAGGAGATCCCGCCCATGGTTGACCAGATTCGATTCTTCGCCGGCGCTGCCCGTCACCTCCAGGGACTGTCGACGGGTGAGTACATGGAGGGGCACACCTCCTCGATCCGTCGCGAGCCCATTGGCGTCTGCGCAGCGGTTACGCCCTGGAACTACCCGATGATGATGGCGGTGTGGAAGTGGGCTCCGGCGATCGCCGCGGGCAACGCCATGGTCCTCAAGCCATCAGACACCACGCCAGTTTCGACGGTGCGCATGGCCGAGATCATGGCGGAGCACCTTCCCGCCGGCGTGTTCAACGTCGTCGTCGGTGATCGCGACACCGGTCGGGCGCTCGTCGAGCACCGCACTCCGCAGATGGCGTCGATCACCGGTTCGGTGCGGGCCGGCATGGAGGTCGCCGCCTCGGCCGCTCCCTCGCTCAAGCGGGTTCACCTCGAGCTCGGCGGCAAGGCCCCGTGCATCGTCTTCGCCGATGCTGATATCTCGGCCGCTGCCGAGGGCATCGCCGGGGCGGGCTACTTCAATGCGGGGCAGGACTGCACCGCCGCCACGCGGGTCCTCGTTGAGGACGCCGCCTACGACGAGTTCGTCGCCGCCCTCGCCGAGGCCGCCCAGGGGACGACCGTCGGCGGGCTCGACGTGGTCGACGCCGACTTCGGTCCCGTCAACAACGCCAACCAGCTCGCTCGCCTGCAGGGCTTCTTCGAGCGCACCCCGGGCCACGCCCGAGTGGTGACCGGCGGCGCCCAGGTCGGCGACCGGGGCTACCTCTTTGCCCCGACCGTGGTGGCTGACCTCCAGCAGGCCGACGAGATGATCCAGACCGAGATCTTCGGCCCGGTCATCACCGTGCAGCGGTTCTCGACCGAGGATGAAGCCCTGGCTCACGCCAACGGCGTCGACTACGGCCTGGCATCGAGCGTGTGGACGTCGAACCACAGCCGGGCCATGCGCTTCTCTCGTGACCTCGACTTCGGCTGTGTGTGGATCAACACCCACATCCCAATCGTGGCCGAGATGCCCCACGGTGGCTTCAAGCACTCGGGGTACGGCAAGGACCTGTCGACCTATGGCTTCGAGGACTACACGCGCATCAAGCATGTGATGTCCAACATCGAGGCCTAGAGTCGCAGCAAGAAAGAACCAACGAAGGTCGATAGCACTCACCGAGGGGATAAGGGGGGCCAGTGATGGCGGGCAATGAGGTGACGGAGCAAGACGTTCTGGGGCCCTTCGGTGCTCCTATTCCTGATTCGCACGATGGCAGCCATCTGCGTGCGGACGAGTTGAACCTGTTTGATGCGACGGCAGTCGCCGTCTCGTCGGTGGCACCGGCCTACTCCTTGGCGGCCACGGTGGCGGCGGTCTTCACCCTGAGCGCCGTCGGATTGCATTCGCCCTCGATCATCATCCTGAGCTTCATCCCCGTGTTGTGCATCGCCTACGCCTACTTCCACCTGAACCGCAAGGACCCGGAATGCGGTGCCTCCTATTCGTGGCTGTCGAAGCTCGTGAGCCCCTATGTGGGTTGGTTCAACGGCTGGGTCCAGATCGCCACATCGGTGATCTTCTGCATGGCCGCTCCCGTGCTCGCCGGCCAGTACTCGCTGCAGTTCCTGAACTCGGTGGGATGGGTCAACGACGCCACGGCCGGGAGCCTGTGGTGGGCGACCGTGATCGCTGCGGTCTGGCTGCTCCTTATCACCGGCATCTGCGTTTACGGCATCCGATGGACGGTTGACTTCCAGTGGGTCTTGGTCATCATCGAGTACGTGGTCGTGATCGGCTTCTCGGTCGGCGGCATCATCAAGGTGGCGATCAGCCATCCAGCTGGATCGCGCGGGTTCAGCTTCTCGTGGTTGAACCCGATGTCGGTCTTCCAGCACGGGGGCATGACCACCGTGGCAGAGGCGCTCGCCCTTGGAGTCTTCTTCTTCTGGGGCTGGGACACCGCGGTCAACCTCAATGAGGAGACCAAGGACCGCTCGAAGACTCCCGGACGGGCAGGCGTGCTCTCCATGTGGCTGCTGCTCTTCGTCTTCTTGCTCAACTTCGTAGCCGTCCAGATGCTCGTGTCTCCGGCGGAGATCGCCAAGCAGGACTCCAACGTGCTGTTCTACTTCTCCACCCAGCTCTTCGGTTCATGGGCGGGCTATGTGATGATCTTCGCCGTGATCACCTCGACCGTGGCGACGACCCAGACCACGCTGCTGCCGTCGGCTCGCATCGCCTACTCGATGGCCCGAGACGAGGTGTTCCCCAAGGCATTCGGTTCGATCCACTCGAAGTTCTTGACCCCGGCGGTCGGGACGCTCGTGCTGGCGATGTTCTCGCTGTTCGGGATCCTGCTCTCCACGGGCGTCTCCTCGGTGGGCGATTTGCTCAGCAAGCTCGTCGGCGACATCGGCATCCTCGTGGCCTTCTACTACGGGATGACCGGGCTGGCATGTGCTTGGGCGTTTCGCAAGGCGGCCTTCAAGAGCGCCCGTTTCTTGGTGACAGTGTTCATCCTGCCGCTGCTATCAGGGTTGGTGCTGCTGGGCATCGTGGCGTGGATCATCAAGTCAGATCCCGGATACGCCATGCCGGACATCGTGATCTTCGCTGCCGGCGTTCCGCTGGCGGCCATTGCTCGACTGACCACCAAGGGTGACTTCTTCAAGACGAAGCCGATCGCCTACGAGACGATCGAGTAGCTCACACACCCACACCCATAAAGGGGCTGATACCCGTGCTCATCGGCATTCCGAGCGAAGTCAAGGACGACGAGTATCGAGTTGCGATCACGCCGGCCGGAGTCAAGGAGCTCGTCTCCGCCGGCCATCGCGTGATCATCCAGAAGGACGCAGGCCGAGGTTCAGCCCTCCGCGATGAGGACTTCGTGGCCCAAGGGGCGCAGATCGTCACGTCGGCCGAGGATGTGTGGTCGGCCGCCGACCTGGTCCTCAAGGTCAAGGAGCCCATTGCCTCGGAGTACGCCAGCCTCGGGGCACGACGGGACCAGGTGCTCTTCACCTACCTTCACCTCGCAGCGTCGCGCCCCTGCACTGATGCCCTTGTGGCGGCCGGCAATACGGCCATCGCCTATGAGACAGTGCGCCTGCCGAACAATTCTCTGCCCCTGCTGACGCCGATGAGCGAAGTGGCCGGCCG
>Ga0114958_10001007_pt1 | contig 22936 bp, 24 predicted proteins | sample C_130208_EF_Meta_FD_89577 | JGI IMG/M metagenome (GOLD analysis project Ga0114958, IMG submission 89577) | Freshwater microbial communities from Lake Croche, Canada to study carbon cycling - C_130208_EF_MetaG | ecosystem: Environmental > Aquatic > Freshwater > Lake | place: Lake Croche, Canada... | reverse complement strand
ACCAGGAAACTAGAAATCACTATGGACATGATGAAACCGAAGATTACGTTTTTCCGCCAAGTGTTGTCGTAAAACCTGCCAATACAAATGAGGTTTCTGCCATATTAAAACTGGCCAATGAACACAAAATTCCAACGACACCTATTGGAGCTAGAACAGGATTAAGTGGTGGTGCTTTATCTATTTATAAAGGCATAGGTTTGTCTATGGAACGCCTAAATAAAATCATTGAAATTGACGAGCAAAATCTCCAAGTGACAGTTGAACCTGCAGTTATAAATCAGGTTTTACGAGAAGCTGTTGATGAAAAAGGATTGTTTTATCCTGTTGATCCAAGTAGTATGGGAAGTTGTTGGATAGGAGGAAATATAGCCGAAAATGCTGGTGGTGCTCGTGCTCTAAAATATGGGGTAACTAAAGATTATGTACTTAATCTTGAAGTAGTTTTACCTAATGGTGAAATCATCTGGACAGGTGCTAATACTTTAAAAAATTCCACAGGTTATAATCTGACACAATTAATGGTTGGAAGTGAAGGAACTCTTGGTGTTATTACCAAAGCCGTTTTAAAACTATTGCCAAAAAACAATCATAATGTATTAATGTTGGTTCCATTTTACAAAGCACACGAAGCTTGTGAAGCAGTTTCGGCTATTTTTAGAGCTGGAATTACACCAAGTGCTCTTGAGTTTATGGAACGAGATGCTATAGATTGGACTATACGATTTGTAGAAGGTATTAGTGTTACTATTAAACCAGAACATCAAGCACATTTGTTGATAGAAGTTGATGGCAATTATCCAGATATTTTGATGCAAGAAGCTGAGAAAATTTTAACGGTGGTAGAACAATTTGAAATTGATGAGGTTTTATTTGCCGATACCGAAGATCAAAAAAATGCGTTATGGAAAATGCGCCGTGCGGTAGGCGAAGCCGTGAAATCAAACTCTATATATAAAGAAGAAGATACCGTAGTGCCGAGATATATGCTTCCTGAATTGTTATCTGGAATAAAAAATATAGGAAATAAATACGGATTTAAATCGGTTTGCTATGGTCATGCAGGTGACGGAAATCTTCATGTAAATATTATTAAAGGAGACTTGTCTGACGAAAATTGGAACACAGAAGTACCTAAAGGAATTCGTGAAATATTTGAATTAACTATATCTTTAAAAGGAACACTTTCAGGCGAACACGGCATTGGTTATGTGCAAAAAAATTATATGGATATTGCTTTTTCCAAAATACATTTAGAACTAATGGAACGCATAAAACATGTTTTTGACCCTAATAATATTCTAAATCCTGGGAAGATTTTCCCAGATGATTTATAATAAAAAGTTTCTAGTTTTAGAACAAGAGGACTTCTCTTTTAGTCTCTTTTAGGACTGTTTTTCTTATCGCGTTTTTCAGCTTTCTTTTCCTTTGCAGTCTTCAAAGGTTCTTTTTTTGCTGCTTTCTGAACATCTTTTCCTTTTGCCATAATATGTTATTTAATTTTTTTTATTAAAAAATAATAGTAAATATAAAGAATTGATTTAGTCATTTACTAAAATCCATTCGCCAGAAGCTAATAAACTTTCTGCTTTTTTGAATTTCATGGTCTCTGTTTTACCACTAATTACTTGTTTAATAGTAACAGTATCATTTCGATTTATTTTTGGAGTTTCTCTAACTATTGTTTCCGTTACTTGAGGTCTTTGTTGGGTTTGTCCCGCTTCACGATTAGCACTTTCACTATTTGTAATTTCATCTCTTGTTTCGGTATAATTACGTTTTTCGCGAACTTGTTTTGCTTCTTGAATGTTTTGATTTTGTTGTGGCAAATCACCTTTGAATAAAAATGAAATTACTTCTTTATTCACGCCATCTAACATGGTTCTAAACAAGTTGAAAGCTTCTAATTTATAGATAAGTAATGGGTCTTTTTGCTCATGAACAGCCAATTGAACCGAAGTTTTCAATTCGTCCATTTTGCGTAAATGTTTTTTCCATGCCTCGTCAACTATAGCTAGAGTGATGTTTTTTTCAAAATCAGCCACAAGATGCGTTCCATTGCTATCAAATGCTTTTTTCAAGTCAGTTACTACATTCAATGTTTTAATTCCATCTGAAAATGGCACAACAATCCGCTCAAATTTATTCCCTTCTTTTTGATAAACATCAGTAATGATGGGAAAAGCTTCCCGAGCACTTCTTTCGGTTTTCTCAGTATAATATGTCATTGCAGCTTTGTAAACTTTACCTGTAATTTCCATTTCTGATAATTTGTCAAACTCGTTTGAGGTAATTGGGGAAGTAATTGAGAAATATCTTATCAACTCAAACTCGAAGTTTTTAAAATCATTTTTTGATTTGTTTTCACCAACGATTAATTCGCAAGTGTCATACATCATATTAGCAATGTCTAGTTTTAAACGTTCTCCATGTAAGGCGTGACGACGTCGTTTGTAAACTACTTCTCGTTGTGCATTCATAACGTCATCATATTCTAATAAACGTTTACGAGTACCAAAATTGTTTTCTTCCACTTTCTTTTGCGCACGCTCAATAGACTTGGTCATCATAGAATGTTGGATTACTTCACCTTCTTTTAATCCCATTCTATCCATAATTTTTGCCACTCTATCTGAACCAAACAAACGCATTAAATTATCTTCTAAAGATACATAAAACTGTGAACTTCCTGGGTCTCCTTGACGACCAGCACGACCTCGTAACTGACGGTCAACACGACGTGAGTCGTGACGTTCTGTACCAATGATGGCTAAACCTCCAGCAGCTTTTACTTCTGGAGTTAATTTAATATCAGTTCCACGACCAGCCATATTTGTAGCTATTGTAACCACTCCCGATTTTCCTGCTTCTTCTACAATTTGAGCTTCTTGTTTATGCATTTTAGCATTTAAAACATTATGAGCTACGCCACGAATTTTTAACATTCGGCTTAATAATTCTGAAATTTCTACGGATGTTGTTCCAATTAAAACGGGTCTTCCAGCTTTTGATAATTCAGTTACATCTTCTATCACAGCATTAAATTTCTCACGAACGGAACGATAAATCAGATCTTCTTTATCAAAGCGAGACATCCCTCTATTGGTTGGAATTTCAACAACATCAAGTTTATAAATTTCCCAAAGTTCACCGGCTTCTGTTACAGCAGTTCCTGTCATACCCGCTAATTTGCTGTACATACGGAAGTAATTTTGTAGTGTAATTGTAGCAAATGTTTGAGTAGCCGCTTCAATGGTTACACTTTCTTTGGCTTCAATGGCTTGGTGTAGTCCGTCTGAATAACGTCTCCCATCCATGATACGTCCTGTTTGCTCATCAACAATCAAAATCTTGTTGTCCATGATTACATATTCTACATCTTTTTCAAATAAGGTGTAGGCTTTTAATAGTTGTGTAAGTGTGTGAATTCTTTCAGATTTTATTCCAAAATCTTGAAACAATTTTTCTTTTGCATCAGCTTCAGCATCTTTGTTTAAGTTTTGTTTTTCAATAGTAGCAATTTCAGTTCCAATATCTGGAAGAATGAAAAAGGTTTCATCAGTATCTTTTGAAAGGAATTTAATTCCGTTATCTGATAATTCTACTTGATTATTTTTTTCTTCAATTACAAAATATAAAGCTTCATCAACCTCAGGCATCTTTCGGTTATTGTCTGCCATATATTCGTTTTCGGTTTTTTGTAATAATTGCTTAACACCTTCTTCGCTTAGGAACTTTATAAGTGCTTTATTTTTTGGTAATGCTCTATAAGTTCTTAGTAATTGAAAACCTGCATCCTTTATATTCCCCTCTTTAAACAAACGTTTAGCTTCGGTTAAAAATCCATTGGCCAATTGACGCTGCAAATTATATAAGTTTTCAACTTTAGGTTTTAATTCATTGAATTCGTGTCTATCACCATCAGGAACTGGACCAGAAATTATCAAAGGAGTTCTCGCATCATCAATTAATACTGAATCCACCTCATCGACGATAGCGTAATTATGTTTTCGTTGCACTAAATCTTCAGGATTATGAGCCATATTATCACGCAAATAGTCAAAACCAAATTCGTTATTGGTTCCATAAGTAATATCTGCTTCGTATGCTTTTCTTCGTGCATCAGAATTTGGAGAATGATTATCGATACAATCAACAGTCAAACCATGGAATTCAAATAATGGAGCTTTCCATGTGCTATCACGCTTTGCTAAATAGTCATTCACTGTTACAAGATGAACACCATTTCCAGTTAAAGCATTAAGGTATAAAGGCAACGTGGCTACTAAAGTTTTTCCTTCACCCGTTTGCATTTCTGCAATTTTTCCTTCATGTAAAACAATACCACCTATCAATTGCACATCATAGTGAATCATATCCCAAGTTATTTCTTTCCCCGCAGCGTTCCATTGATTAGCCCAATTGGCTTTGTCTCCGTCTAGGGTGATATAAGTCTTAGTTGCCGAAAGTTCTCTGTCTTTTGTAGTGGCAGTAACTGTAACAGTTGAATTTTCTTTGAAACGACGAGCGGTTTCTTTCACCACAGCAAAAGCTTCAGGAAGAATTTCTATCAATACTTTTTCAGAAATATCATAAGCTTCTTTTTCTAATGTATCAATAGCATTGTAAATATCTTCTCTTTGATCAATGTCAGAAGTGTTTTCTGCTTCAATTTTTTTAGATTCTATTTCAGTATCTTGTTTGGAACGAGCTTGTTTTATTTTTTCTTTAAAATCGGTTGTTTTTGCTCTCAATTCATCATGAGAAAGTGATGCTAGTACTGATTCTAATGCTTTAATTTTAGTTATATAGGGTTGAGTAGCTTTGACGTCTTTTTGAGATTTGTCTCCTACAAAAGCTTTAATAATGCTATTTATGAAACTCATAATTTGGTTAGTATTTATATTTTAATTTTATCATTTTTCGGTTATCAGTAGCTTTCGTTGAAGAAAGATTTTAATAAATTTAAATTATTGAAAAACTTTTAAAACGGAGAATAGACAACAGATTTTCGTGTGCAAATTTAAACAAAAAAAAAGCCCGAAATGGACTTTTTCTGTTGTGATTATTTATTTTTTAATATTCATCCTCGTTCCAAAGATAATCTTCGTCTGTTGGATAATCTGGCCAAATTTCTTCCATTGATTCATAAATTTCGCCTTCATCTTCTATGGACTGTAAATTCTCCACTACTTCCAGTGGAGCCCCAGTTCTTATAGCATAGTCAATAAGCTCATCTTTGTTAGCTGGCCAAGGGGCATCGCTTAAATAGGATGCTAATTCTAATGTCCAATACATCTTCTATCGATTTTTAGTTTATGCAAAAATAAATTTTATACTGAAAAAGTCAAGTAAAAATCAATTTATTTTTTAAAAAAGTTAAGAACGTCTTATTTCAGCGGTGTGCCCTAATATTTTATTGGTTTAAATTACAGACTTTGACTGGTTTTTTTTGGAATCCACTTTACTTCTTCCGCTTCTAATTCAAAGGACAACTTCCGTGCCAAGACAAAAAGGTAGTCGGAAAGTCGGTTTAAGTATTTAATAACTTCTTCATCTGTAGGCTCTAATTCGTGTAAATGCACAACTAAACGTTCTGCTCTTCGGCATACACAGCGAGCAATATGACAATATGACACTGTCGTATGTCCGCCGGGTAAAACAAAATGTGTCATTTGGGGCAAAGAGGTATCCATTTTATCAATTTCATTTTCAAGAAACGAAATATCTGAATCAGAAATTCTATTTATATTTAATCGCGGCTGACCATTTTTTAGTATTTCATTTTCGGGTGGTGTTGCTAGAATTGCTCCAACAGTAAATAATCTATCTTGTACTTCAATTAATACATTTTTGTATGATTGATTAATCTCTTGATCTCGAATTAATCCTATATGAGAATTGAGTTCATCAACAGTTCCATAGCTTTCAATTCGAATATGATGTTTTGGTACACGCGTTCCACCAAATAGTGCTGTAGTTCCTGTATCTCCTGTTTTGGTATAGACTTTCATTTTAATTGATAATTATTTATTTTTAATTGTGTCACTTTCAATAATTCCGTCTTTTAGACGTATAACTCTGTGAGCATATCGAGCAATTTCTTCTTCGTGTGTTACTATAATAATTGTATTTCCCTTTTTATGAATATCATTGAATAAATTCATAATTTCTTCAGATGTTTTACTGTCAAGATTTCCTGTTGGTTCGTCGGCTAATATGATTGATGGATTATTTACCATTGCTCTTGCAATAGCCACTCGTTGACGCTGTCCTCCAGAAAGTTGATTCGGCTGATGATCCATTCTGTCGGAAAGATTTACTTGTTTTAATACTTCAGTAGCACGTTCATTTCTTTCTGATTTAGAGTAACCAGCGTAAATCATAGGTAATGCTACATTGTCAAGAGCAGTTGTTCTTGGTAACAAGTTAAAAGTTTGAAAAACAAAACCAATTTCTTTGTTTCTAATTTCGGCCAAATCATCATCATGCATTTGACTAACATCTTTTTCATTCAAAATATAACTTCCCGATGTTGGTGTGTCTAAGCAACCTAAAAGGTTCATCAAAGTAGATTTTCCAGAACCTGATGGCCCCATTAGTGCCACATATTCTCCTTTGTTTATTTGTAAATCAATTCCTTTTAAAACATTAATAGTTTCATTTCCTAATTGAAAATCACGTTTTAAATTAGTTATTTTAATTAATGTATTTGCCATTGTTATCAAAATAATGTTGTTTTGAATAATCAGTAAATATAAGCATAATGTTACACATGATACTATTTATTTTGATTCAAGGAATTATGTAATTATTATCAATAATTATGTAATTAATTATTTTGATGTTGAAACTAAATTTACATTAATATTAAAACTTAAAAAAATGAAAAAAAGAATTTTAAAATATGGAGTAGTTGTCACTATGCTAGTTACCATAGTGGCTTGTAAAAACAAAGAAAAAGAAACTGCAGATGAAAAAATAGCATCTCTAAAAAGCTACGTTGATTCTCTTGAAGATGTTAAAACTTCCGATGCTGAAGCAAATTGGGATAGAATTTCAACTGATTTTGATAGAAAAAAGCAAGAATCAATTGATGCTATTTCAAATCTTGGTGATGATGTTAAGGCAAGTAATCAAGCGAGATTAGATTCTTTAAATACTAGATATGTTGTGTTCAAAACTTCAGTTGAAGCTACCAAAATCCTTGTTAAACCTAATGCAAATCAGGCATTAAGAAATAAATTTTTCGGAGTGGATAAGATTGGTGAGGATATGAATTTTTCTTGGGTAAATAAGGATAACATCTTGCAAACTTATCAAGATTTCTTTGACTCTTATAAAGCTAATAAAAGTGATTTCTCAAGAGAAGATTACGATGAGATAAAATTGATTTACGAAGCTTTGGATAGCAGAAAAAATTCAGTTGAAAAAGAAGGATTGTCGTCTGAAGATAATGGAAAAATTGCCTCTATTAAATTCAAATTCGCTCCAATGTTTAAAATGAATAGAATAGGAGCTAAGACTAGAGAAAATGAAGAAGCAAAAGAATAATTTTTGAATTGGTTAATTAATTCGAGAAATGGTAGTCAGAGATGATTGCCATTTTTTTTATGTTCTGATCACAAAATTTTCTTTCACTTGTTCGCTTCTAAAAAACACAATTCCCCATTGAAAAGTATCAATGGTGACAGTAACTTTTGGATTTTTTTTTATTGTTTCCCAGGCTTCTTCCATTTCGGCAGACCAATGAATATCATCAAAAATCCAAATAGTTTCGTTAGTGACTGTAGGTAATAGCAATTCAAAATATTCTAATGTAGCTTGTTTAGAATGGTTGCCGTCAAAATAGATTAATTGATAATTGATAATTGATAATTGATAATTTTTTAGATAACTTGAAAATTCAGTATTGATTGACGTTACATTATTCATATAGAATTTTTGCAATTGCAATTGACATTGATGTAGTGTATTTGTACATCCTTCTAGTGTAGTGATTCTAGCTAATTTATTTCCTAACGAAAGAGCAGAAGTTGCCATGCCTAATGAAGTCCCTATTTCTAAAATAGTAGTAGGCTGGAAATAGTTAGTAATTCTAAATAATAATTCTGCTCTTTTTTTAGAAATTCCTGCAGTTTGGGCAATCTTCGAAATTTGTCTAAAGTTGTTTTTAAAAACTCTTGAACCAGCTCCAAAATCAGTAACTTCAATATTATTTTTGTTTTTTAAAAGAGATTTTCTGTAGCTTTTAAGAATAGAATATTCAGCGTAGTTTTTCTTATCATAAAAACATTTGGTAACCAAATTAAATATAAACGGAGAATGAACTCCGTGTTCGTTTTTGGAGTTCCATAGGAAGTTTACATATGATTTTATTTGATGTAGCATTTATTTAGCTTTCAGCAGTTAGCTTTCAGCAGTTAGCTTTCAGTATTTAGCTCTTTTGCTAATGGCTAAAAGCCGACAGATTTATTCCATTTTTGAAGAAAGTTCAAACCAACGAGATTCTTTTTGTTCAAGTTTTTTGATGATACTTTCTAATTCTTTAGCTTTTATTGTAATATCAGCGTCGGCAATTATACCATCTGAGAATTGGTTTTCAATTTGCTTTTTCTCGTATTCTAAATCTTTGATTTCGCGTTCAATTTTGCTAAATTCTTTTTGTTCATTGAAATTCAAGCCTACAGAAGTATTTTTACTTTGCTTCCAATTTACTTTTTCAGTACTAACACTTGATAAGTTTTTTGGTTCAGTCGAATCTTCATACGCTCTGAAATCAGAATAATTACCCGGGAAATCTTCTATTTGTCCTTCACCTCTAAAAATGAATAAGTGGTCTACAATCTTATCCATAAAATACCTGTCGTGCGAAACTACTAATAAACAGCCTGGATAATCTAATAAGAAACTTTCCAAAACGTTTAACGTCACAATGTCCAAATCGTTAGTAGGCTCATCCAGAATTAGAAAGTTCGGATTTTGAATTAGTACCGTACATAAATACAATCGTTTCAATTCGCCACCGCTAAGTTTTTCTACAAAATCATATTGCTTTTTAGGATCAAATAAAAAGCGTTCCAACAATTGCGAAGCCGAAATGATTTTTCCTTTCGTGAGCGGAATGTATTCGCCATATTCTTTGATAATATCAATAACCTTTTGGCCTTGTTTTGGGTTGATGCCACTTTGTGTATAATACCCAATTTTAATTGTGTCGCCAATAATTACTTTCCCAGATTCTGGTAACATCGTTTTGGTCAAAATATTCAGGAAAGTCGATTTTCCGGTTCCATTTTTACCTATAATTCCAATGCGTTCTCCACGTTGAAAATCATAAGTAAAATTATCAAGAATTACTTTATCCTTGAACTTTTTATAAAGTTTGTGCAATTCAATAATCTTACTGCCCATTCGCTCCATATTAATTTCGAGCTCAACAACATTTTCTTTTCTTCGGCTTTCGGCTACGGCTTTGATTTGGTAAAAATCATCCTGACGTGATTTCGATTTGGTTGTTCTCGCTTTTGGTTGGCGACGCATCCACGCCAATTCTTTTGTGAAAAGGTTTTGAGCTTTATCAATTGTGGAGTTTTCCATGGCAATTCGCTCATCTTTCTTTTGCAAATAATAAGAATAATTGCCTTTGTATTGGTATAATTTTCCGTTGTCTAGTTCGATAATTTCGTTACAAACACGTTCCAAAAAGAAGCGGTCGTGAGTTACCATAAACAATGTTATGTTTTCTTTAGCAAAATAACTTTCTAACCATTCAATCATTTCTAAATCCAAATGATTTGTAGGTTCGTCCAAAATTAATAAATCTGGTCGATTAATTAGGATTATTGCTAATGACAGTCTTTTCTTTTGCCCGCCTGAAAGACTTTTAACTTTAAGTTTCAAATCATCTAGCTTTAATTTAGATAGAATTTGCTTGAATTGTGTTTCGAAGTCCCAGGCATTGTGACGATCCATTTCATCAAAAGCTAGTTGGTATTTTTCTTCGTCCTCAGGGTTTTCCAATGCTTTTTCATATTGTTCAATAATATGTAGGATTTCATTACCAGAGGCAAAAATGCTTTCCTCTATAGTCAATTCGTCTTGCAAATTATTTTTCTGAGATAGAAAAGCCATTTTCAATCCTTTTCTAAGCACAACTTGCCCAGTATCTGGTTCATCTTCACCATTGATAATATTCATGATACAAGTTTTTCCTGAACCATTTTTAGCAATGAAGGCAATTTTTTGGTCTTTGTTAATACCAAAGGAGATGTTTTCAAACAACGTTCGTTCTCCAAAGGATTTAGATATATTTTCTACAGAAAGGTAATTCATTTAATTTTAAAATTTCAAAATGAGGTAATTTGTAAATTACAGTTTGCAAAAGTACGCTATTTTAATAGCAATCAAAATCACCAAATTATATTTAAAGTAAGGCATCATTTTCAAATCTTCAAATTTCCAAATTTTCAAATTATATTTGCCCAATGCAACTATCTGTTATCATCCTTAATTATAATGTGCGCCACTTTTTGGAGCAATGTGTTTTGAGTGTCCAAAAGGCCATTCAAAACTTGGATGCCGAAATCATAGTGATTGATAATAATTCTTCGGATGATAGTTGCGCGATGATGCAAAAGCTTTTTCCTAATATTAAATTAATTAAAAACACAAAAAACTTAGGTTTTCCAAAAGGTAATAACACAGCAGTTAAAGAAGCAAAAGGCGAATACATTTGTATCCTAAACCCAGATACAGTCGTTGCTGAAGATACTTTTGAAAAAATATTGGCTTTCGCCAAAAGCAAGGATGATTTAGGAATTGTAGGTTGCAAACTAATTGACGGAAACGGAAACTTTCTCCCTGAAAGTAAACGCGGAATTCCAACTCCTTGGGTGGCTTTTACAAAAATTTTTGGATTGTATAAAATGTTTTCAAAATCATCATGTTTCAATAAATATTATGCACAACATTTGACTGAAAACCAAACCGGAAAAGTAGGCATTTTGGTGGGCGCATTTATGGTTATAAAACGCAATTTATATAATGAAATAGGAGGTTTTGATGAAAATTGTTTTATGTATTCGGATGACATAGATTTGAGTTATATAGCATTGAAAAATGGTATGTCGAATTACTACTTTCATGAAACCGTCATAATCCATTACAAAGGAGAAAGTACAGTTCGTGATGAAAATTATATTAAACGATTTAGAGAGGCAATGCAATTTTTTTATAAAAAACATTTTCGTAAATCCATTGTATTTGATTTGATGATGAGTTTCGGGAGTTTTATTTATAGCATTATTAAAAAAAATCAGCAATCTAATACAAAATTCCATGTAGATGAAACTATTTTTTTTACTAAAGTAAATAATGTTCTTGATTATAGTTCTACCATAGTAACTCTTTCAAAAGTTGAAAAATTTAATAATAAACTTTCCATTAATTATGAAATTATTTTTGATACCAGTTCATTTTCCTATCATGAAATAATTGATTTTATGCAAAAAAACAGGGCTAAAAACATAATATTCAAGAATTTTTTACCTTCATCTAATTTTATAATTGGAAGTAACCACGCAAACGATTTAGGAATTGTATTAAATTTATCAAAAGTTGAATAATTCGTTATATAACCTCAAAATAATTAGTATTTTTGCAAACCAAACAACAAAACACAACTTTAGTTTACAAATATGGCAAAGTTTGAATTGACATTACCTAAAATGGGCGAGAGCGTTGCTGAAGCAACCATTACTAATTGGCTTAAAAAAGTTGGTGATAGTATTTCAATGGATGAAGCCGTTCTAGAAATCGCTACAGATAAAGTAGATAGTGAAGTGCCAAGTGAAGTTTCGGGTGTTTTAGCTGAAATTTTATTTCAGGTAAATGATGTTGTGAAAGTGGGACAAACCATAGCCATTATTGAAACCGAAGGTGTTACAAAGGTAGGCGAACAGGCGATGCAAAGCGTTGCTCCAACTTCAGTTGCGGAAAAAGTACTTATACCAGTTGAAGTATCAGAGGTTATTAAAACAATTGAAACGGCTCAAGTTTCAGTTGCTCCAGCTGACTTCAAATCTACAGATAAATTCTATTCCCCGTTAGTTAAAAATATTGCCACAGCAGAAGGAATTTCTTTAGCTGAATTGGAAACCATTTCTGGCTCAGGAAAAGATGGACGTGTTACAAAAGAAGATGTTTTAAAATTTGTCGAAAGTCGAAAGTTGAAAGTCGAAAGTATAAAAGTACCTGCACTACAATTATCAACTCCAATAGCTGTTCCAGTTTCCGTAAATGGCGGTGACGAGATTGTAGAAATGGATCGTATGCGTAAACTGATTTCAGGTTATATGGTTGCTTCTCTTCAAACATCAGCACACGTACAATCATTTATTGAAGTGGATGTTACTAATATTGTAAAATGGAGAGAACGAGTAAAAGTAGCATTTGAAAAGAGAGAAGGAGAAAAACTAACATTTACACCAATCTTCATGGAAGCTGTGGCAAAAGCGTTGAAAGACTTCCCTGGAATGAATATTTCTGTTGATGGTGAATATATTATAAAAAGAAAAAATATAAATATTGGAATGGCTGCAGCTTTACCAAATGGAAACTTGATTGTTCCTGTAATCAAAAATGCAGATCAATTAAACCTTGTAGGAATGGCAAAAGCAGTTAACGATTTAGGAAACCGAGCAAAAGCTGGAAAACTTAAACCAGACGATACGCAAGGAGGAACTTATACGGTAACGAATGTTGGAACTTTTGGTTCAGTATTTGGAACACCAATTATCAATCAGCCACAAGTTGGAATACTTGCGTTGGGTGCTATTAGAAAAGTACCAGCAGTGATTGAAACTCCAGAAGGTGACTTTATTGGAATTCGTCAAAAAATGTTCTTATCACACAGTTATGACCACCGTGTAGTAGATGGAGCACTTGGCGGTAGTTTTGTGAAACGCGTAGCTGATTACCTTGAAGAATTTGATACACATAGAGAGTATTAGCTATATGCAATTCCGAATAATATTTGATTTTTTTGCTAATTAATCAAAATATTCTTCAATCCCTAACTGCAATATTTTATATTTGTTGACTTAAATTTTTATAATGGAATTAAATCTCAACAGACCCATTTGTTTCTTCGATTTAGAGACAACTGGAATTGATGTAGCCAAAGACAGAATAGTAGAAATCTCAATCTTTAAAGTCTATCCAAATGGCAATAAAGAAAGCAAAACTTGGTTAGTCAATCCAACAATTCCTATTCCGCCACAAACAACCGCTGTTCATGGAATTACGAATGAAAAAGTGGCAAACGAACCCACTTTTGCAGCGCTTTCAGGACAAATACATTCTATGATTAAGGATTCGGATTTAGCGGGATTCAATTCCGATAGATTTGACATTCCGCTTTTGGCAGAAGAGTTGCTTCGTGCCGATGTAGATTTTGATATGAAAAACAGAGTGTCAGTTGATGTACAAACTATTTTTCATAAAAAAGAAGAAAGAACCTTGACCGCTGCGTATAAATTTTATTGCAATCAAAGCTTAGAAAACGCCCATAGCGCTGAAGCAGATACAATGGCAACTTACGAAATCCTAAAAGCACAATTAGACAGGTATGATGATTTAGAAAACGATATGAAAACACTTTCTGAATATACAACACGAAAAAAATCAGTTGATTTTGCAGGATTTATTGCTTTGAATACCAAAGGCCAAGAGATATTTACTTTTGGAAAACATAAAGGTGCCTTAGTAGATGATATTTTAGATAAAGAACCGGGCTATTTTGGTTGGATACAAAATGCAGAATTTCCATTATATACCAAAAAAGTTTTGACAGGAATTAAGTTGAGAAAGTTAAACACAAAAAGCTAGAAGCGGGAAGTCAGAAGCAAGAAGATTTTACTTATATATCCCATCTCCCAACCAAAAATTATGAAAATAATCTGTATCGGTAGAAATTATGTTAACCACATTGAGGAATTGAAAAACGAACGTCCTGATGAACCTGTTATATTCTTAAAACCTGATACTGCAATCCTTCCTAAGAAAACACCTTTTGTAATTCCAGAATTTAGTAATGATATTCATCATGAAATTGAGATTTTGGTTAAGATAAACAAAGTAGGAAAATATATAGACACTAAATTTGCACATAAGTACTATGACGAAATAGGATTAGGAATCGATATGACTGCAAGAGACGTTCAAAATAAATTAAAAGATAATGGCTTGCCTTGGGAAAAAGCAAAAGCTTTTGATGGTTCAGCTATTATTGGTGACTTTCTTCCAAAAAACAATTTTGTTTCGATGGAAAATATTACTTTTGAATTAACCAATAATGGCCACACAGTTCAAAAAGGAAATACAAGCAACATGTTGTGGAAAATTAACGAAATTATCTCTTACGTTTCTCAGTATTTTACACTAAAAAAAGGAGACATAATTTTTACAGGAACACCTGAGGGAGTTGCTAGTGTATCGCCTAATGACATCCTCGAAGGGTTTATAGAAAATAAAAAAGTTCTAAGATTACATATTAAATAATGGCAATAAACTACAACCTAGCAAAAGTATATGCGCTTTCAGATAATGATCTTGAATTTGTTACTCAAATCATTACCCTTTTTGTTACAGAAGTTCCTCAGGATTTGAAACAAATAGATATAGGTATCAAAACAAAAGACTACAAATTAGCTTATGGCTATGCACACAAAATAAAACCTAGTTTAGATTTATTAGGAATGTCTGTTGCGTTTGAAGAAATTCTCCAAGTAGAAGCTTGGACTAAAAGAGAAGGAAAACGAAAAGAAATTGTTTATACTTTCGAAAGTATTCAAAATCAGATAGAAAAAGCTGTAAAAGAAATCAGAAAAGATTATGAATTATAAAGTAAGAAGTTATTTATTATAAATTAAGACAACTCCCGCTTTTTTAATATAATTTTTTCCAAGATTTACACTATTTAAGTAATCCTTTTACTGAATACCAATTATAAATAATAATACTCCAAAATATCGGAAATTAAAAATAACACAAGAAATTTTTAAATCCATTTCCGAAAATTTTAAAAAATAATGAAAGCAACCATAGTAACTATTGGGGATGAAATTTTAATCGGGCAAATTGTGGATACCAACTCTGGTTATATCGCCAAAGCATTGGATAAAATTGGAGTACAAACAACTGAAATACTCTCCATTTCAGATGATAAACAACAAATTTTAAATACATTTTCATCACTTCAGAATAAAGTAGATTTTGTTATTATAACAGGTGGATTAGGACCAACAAAAGATGACATAACCAAGAAAACCTTTTGTGATTACTTCGAAGATACGTTTGTTAGAAATCAGGAAGTTGAAGATCATATCGTAGCATTATTTACCAAGCTTAATTTCATACCGACACAAGTCAATAAAGATCAAGCCTTATTGCCTTCCAAAGCTCAGGTCCTGAAAAATAATTATGGAACTGCCGCAGGTATGTGGATGCAAAAGGAGAAAACTATTTTTGTCTCAATGCCTGGCGTTCCCTATGAAATGAAAGGAATTGTAAACGAAGAGTTAATTCCAAAAATAGTATCCGAATTCAAAAGACCCTACATTATTCATAAAACCATTTTAACTTATGGACAAGGAGAAAGTATGGTGGCTGAGCGAATAGAAAATTGGGAAAATAAACTTCCTGAGTTTATTAAATTAGCTTATTTACCAAGTCCAGGAAAAGTTCGTTTGCGTTTAACGGCCAGAGGTGAAAACAAAGATATTTTAGAAAAAGCCATAGAAGAAAACGTTACAAGTTTATCCAAAATTATTGGAGACATTATAGTTGGTTTTGACCAAGACGATACTATTGAAGTTGTGGTTGGAAGATTATTATTACAGTATGGAAAAACCATTTCCACAGCCGAAAGTTGTACTGGTGGAAAAATTGCTCAAATGTTAACATCAGTTTCAGGTGCTTCGCATTACTTTCGTGGAAGCGTAGTAAGTTATGCTACCGATACAAAAGTTTCTATTTTAGGTGTTGCACAAAGTACTATTGATAATGAATCTGTAGTAAGTGCCGCTGTTGCAAAAGAAATGGCTAGTGGAATTCAAAAATTGATGCAAACGGATTATGCCATTGCTACTACAGGTAACGCAGGTCCAAGTAAAGGCGAAGCAGATGCAGAAGTTGGTAAAGTATTTATTGCTTTGGCTACGCCAAATGAAATTATAATTACTGAATTTGATTTTGGGCAACCTCGTGAAAAAGTGATAGATAGAACAGCAAATAAAGCGTTGGAAATATTGCAGAAAGAAATTTTAAAAAATCTGCACTAATTTTTTTGTTACTACAATATATTTTACTTAAGTTTGCACCCTCGAATTGAATAACGATAAAAGAAAAGAATAATGTCAAGAGTTTGTGACCTTACTGGTAAAAAAGCGATGGTAGGAAATAATGTTTCTCACGCTATGAACAAAACTAAGAGAAAATTTTCTGTTAACTTAGTTAAAAAACGTTTCTATCTTGCTGAAGAAGACAGATGGATTACGCTAAGAGTAGCTGCGTCTACAATTAAAACAATCAACAAAAATGGATTAGCAGCTGTTTTGAAAAAAGCAAAAGTTGAAGGATTTATTAAATAATTCTATCCAATAAAAATAAAGCAAGATGGCAAAGAAAGGTAATAGAATACAAGTTATTTTAGAGTGTACTGAACACAAAGGAACAGGTCTTCCTGGGACTTCTCGTTACATCACTAACAAAAACAAAAAAAATACTCCAGACAGATTAGAGATTAAAAAATTTAATCCAATCTTAAAGAGAATGACAGTTCATAAAGAAATTAAATAATTTAGAGTTTTACATTATTTGTAAAATTTCAAATACTCAATAATCATGGCAAAGAAAACCGTTGCAACGTTACAAACAACTTCTAAAAGATTAACCAAAGCAATTAAAATGGTTAAGTCACCGAAAACTGGTGCTTACACTTTTGTTGAAAGTATAATGACTCCAGAGGAAGTAGATAATTTTCTGAAAAAGAAATAATTATTAAAAACGCTACACATCAAAGCTACTTTCTTTAGAAAGTAGCTTTTTATTTTTATATTTGTTGCTGTTATACAATAAGTAATAGGTTAAAATCTAATTCTTAATTCCACAATACTAGATTATAATGAGTTTTTTTAAAAGAATATTTTCCTCAGAAAAGAAAGAAATCTTAGACAAAGGTTTAGAACAAACGAAAACCTCGTTTATCTCTAAATTAACCAAAGCTGTTGCTGGTAAATCAAAGGTAGATGATGAGGTTTTAGACAATCTTGAAGAAGTCCTTGTTTCCTCAGATGTAGGTGTTAATACTACACTCAAAATCATCGAAAGAATTGAAACCCGAGTTTCCAACGATAAATACATGGGTACTGATGAATTGAACCAAATTCTTCGAGAAGAAATTGCAGGACTTTTATCAGAAACAAAATCTGGAGAAGAAACAGAGTTTACCATTCCTGAAAATAAAAAACCTTATGTAATAATGGTGGTTGGCGTAAATGGTGTTGGAAAAACTACAACCATTGGAAAGTTAGCAAACCAATTTAAGAAAGCTGGATATAAAGTGGTTCTTGGTGCGGCTGATACCTTCAGAGCTGCTGCTATCGACCAATTACAAATTTGGGCAGATAGAGTAGGCGTTCCATTAGTAAAACAACAAATGGGAAGCGATCCAGCATCTGTAGCATTTGATACGCTACAAAGTGCCGTAACACAAAATGCGGATGTAGTGATTATAGATACAGCAGGTCGTTTGCATAATAAAGCCAATTTAATGGCAGAACTATCCAAAGTAAAACGAGTGATGCAAAAAGTAGTTGCTGATGCACCGCATGATGTATTATTGGTATTAGATGGCTCTACAGGACAAAATGCTTTTGAGCAAGCTAAACAGTTTACTGCTGCGACAGAAGTATCATGTTTAGCAGTTACAAAATTAGATGGAACTGCTAAAGGTGGTGTTGTAATAGGTATTTCAGACCAATTTCAAATACCAGTTAAATATATTGGAGTGGGTGAAGGTATCGAAGATTTACAAGTGTTTAATAAATTTGAATTTGTAGATTCATTTTTTAAATAAAAGATTATGAATAAAGTCATAGGGTTCTTTAAAGAATCATCTCCCTTAAAATTAATTTTAATAAGTCTTGGTATAGCAGTAGTCAGCTATTTTATACAAAAACCGTTACCCAATATATTTATGGGTTTAAGGCTTATTGCATTTATACTTTTTGTATACGGAACCATTAGATTATTAAACAGAAGATAGCATATCTTTTGTTAATTTTATCTCTTTTAAGATTAAATTTTTATTTACTTTCCACAAACATTTCGCTGCGTAATGGGTTCTGTAATTTGGCATCTGTAAAGTCTCTGTGAATTATGTTTGGCACTTGTGGGATTTTTTTACCACTGGCAATAATTTGGTTTATGGCAATATTCAGCAAAGGTTCGTTAACTTCTCCCAGTGTACCCATGTTATTGAGGTTTTCGGGCAACAAAATAGTAGGGTTTATTCCCGTTGTATAATCGCCAAAATTATTTTTATTTACTATCTTCAACACTATGGGTTGCATGGCATATTTGTGGTTGGGGTTTACATTGGTTTTAGCAAATGTAGGCGAATCATAGAGCGTAATTGATCCTACATTTTTACCTGTGGTGATGTCACCAATTTGCACTACTTCTACATAAGGTTTCAAGCAGTTAATCACCAACTCACTGGCAGATGCAGTACCTTTGGTTGACAAGATGTAGACTTTGTTTAGGTTCAAACTATTTAAACCTCCAATGAATTTGTTTTGCAAAGCACCAGGATTGTTATTTAAATAGTATCCCTGCGCTTTGGCATTCCATTGTTGTCTAGCAAAGAGTTGCCCGGTAAATTGTCCAGTAATCATGCTGGCTAATTTTACTGCAGTATTGACAGAACCTCCTGAATTATATCGCAAATCGAGTACTAAATCGGTAACGTTTTGTGCAGCCAAATTGCCAAAAGCTGTGTTAAGTTGGCTATCATAACTAGCAAAAAAACCATTATACATCAGGTAACCAATATTATGTGTGCCTTGGTTAATAACCTTATTTAAATATATAGGATTTTCTGCCAAGGCAGTTTTGTTTAAAGTAACTGATTGACCGTTTGGTGTAATAGTAACAAAGCCGCTATTGTCGCAACTATAACCTGCTAAGTTAACAGTATAAGTTTCATCATTGTTGAATAGGAGTGTTTTATAATTGTCATCTGTCAACGAAATTCCGTTAATCGCATAAAAAACATCGCCACGTTGTATGTCTTTAGTAGCAGCATCAGAATTCGGAATAATATACCTAACCCACCCATATACATTAGTGGTGGCATTTACATGTTTTAACCCAAAATCCATTCCGTTGTTCAAGGTGTTTCCCGAAAGCACACCTTCTAAGATGGAATAATCACTATAGATAACACTAAACCTGTCTGTTGGCGAAGGCACACGCAAGTGATTGAATAAATCTGTTGGATTTGTAAACGTGGTTAAGAAGTTGTTCAACTCCGTTTGATTAGCAAATCTGTCGTCAGCCAAATCAGTCACATCGGTTTGCCATAGGTAATATAAATTCATGCCTTTCCACACAAAGTCTTTTACTTCAAGAGTACTAGGAACGGCATTATCATCCATATCAGAACAACCAAAGGGAACGACTGTTAATAATAAGAATAATGAGTAAATCTGAAATTTTTTCATAATTACTTTTAATTTATTAAGTGTAAATTTACTAAGTTTAAATAAATAATTGTACTTTGTTTGTAACAAATAAAAAAGTCCCTCGTCTGGCTTATATAACCACTGGTCAAAAGTAGTTTCGATGCATCAAAAAGAGTTTTTGCAACTAGTCAATCCGTTTAAGGATAAAATCTTCCGAATAGCTAAACGACTACTCGTGAGCGTTGAAGAAGCTGAAGATGCTACTCAAGAGGTGTTAGTTAAATTGTGGAATAAGAACGAAAGTTTGAATGGATATAAAAGTATAGAAGCACTAGCGATGACAATGGTAAAGAATTATTGTTTGGACCAATTGAAATCCAAACGAGCTGGCAACATGAAAATTGTTCACAACAATTACGCCGATAGGGAAGCAGGTTTGCAACAAAAATTGGAAGATAAAGATACTTGGAGCTGGGTTGAAAAAATAATCAACAACTTGCCCGAACAACAAAAACTAATTGTTCAAATGCGTGATATTGAAGAAATGGAATTTGAGGAGATAGCTAAGGTGTTAGAAATGAATGAGCAAGCCATCAGAACAGCACTCTCAAGAGCAAGAAAAACAATAAGAGAAAGAATGATGAAAATACAACATTATGGAATTGAATAAAATTGAAAAATTATTAGAAAAATACTTTGCTGCAGCGACCACTATAGAAGAAGAAAAAGTGTTAAAAGATTATTTTGCTTCTTCTAATGTTGCCCCAATTTTGGTTCAATATAAACCAATGTTTGTCTATGCTGTTCAAACAAAAAAAGAACAGTTTACTGCAACCTTATCTTTAAAAACTAAGAAGCGTTCATATGCAGTATGGTTATCCGTTGCAGCATCTGTAATAGTTTTATTAGGTGTTGCACAATTTACTTTTAACCAATACAATAAACCACAGTGGCAAGATTTAGGGACTATTAATGATCCTGAAATAGCTTTTAAAGAAACTCAAAAAGCATTGGATATGATTTCAGTACATGTAAATAAAGGTATTGGAAGTATAAAATATATTAATGAATACGAACAAACAAAAAACAAAATTTTTAAATAATTAAAATCTAGAAACATGAAAAAATTAATTTTAAGTTTGGTGATAGTTTTAACGACAAACACCTTTTTTGCCCAATCTGTCTTCGATAAATTTGACGGTTTGGATGATGTAACCACTGTAATAGTGAATAAAAAGATGTTTGCACTATTAAGTAAAATGGATGTAAAAGATAAAGAAACACAACAATATGTGAACCTTATCAAAAAATTAGACAATCTGAAGGTATTTGTCACACAAAGCGATAAAAGATCTGACGAGATGAAAGCTGTCGCCGATAAGTATATTAAATCATCCGCTTTAGAGGAACTAATGCGTATGAACGAAAAAGGGAAAAGTGTAAAAATCTATGTAAAGTCGGGAGCTTCAGATTCGCAAATCAAAGAACTATTAATGTTTGTTGAAGGCGGAGGAAAAGAAGAGTCTGTATTGATGTCATTAATTGGTAACTTTGATTTGGATGAGCTTTCTGTTTTGACAGATAAGATGAATTTGCCTGGTGGCGATGATTTGAAAAAAGTATCAAAAGGTAAAAAATAAGATGATGAAACTGACTTACCTCACCGCTATTTTGGTTTCATTATTTCTATGGAGTTGTAATAGTGAACCAAGTCTGCAAAAGTATTTTGTGGATAATTCAGAGAAGAAAGATTTTGTCGCACTAGATATTTCATCAAGTATTATCAATATAGATAAAACAAAACTCACAACAGAACAAAAGACTGCCCTAGAATCATTTGATAAGATGAATGTTTTAGCTTATAAATTAAATAAAAATAATCAATCTCAATATGATATAGAAAGTCAAAAAGTAACTCAAATTCTAAAAGGAAAAGAGTATCAAGAATTGTTGAAGATTGGCTCAGGAAAAGATGGTGCTTCGGTAAGTTTTGTTGGTGACGAAAATCATATAGATGAGTTTGTCCTTTTTGCCAAAAAGAAAGAAAATGGTTTTGCCGTAGTTAGAATTTTAGGGAATAATATGAACCCAAATAATATTATGTCAATGCTATCTCTTATTAAAAGTACTAATATAGATATGGCTCAACTGACGCCACTAAAAGATTTAATTAAATGATACTTTGAGTTGTTGATTTAAAATATTTAAACGGAACAAATTTGCCAAAGTAGAAAACAAGTTATGCTAAGTTTTTACAATAAATTCAATCGATAATTAACATAGCATTTTGCCAGTAAACCAAATTTTTGATAATCAGGAACACGGATTCTAGTGTTTTTGATTTCCATAGAGGGTGTTTTTTTTAGTTTTGACAATAACTTTTTGTAATAAATAAAAGCTGTATAAACGCCAAACTTTGCTTCCAAAGGCAGTTTTAAAATTCCTTCAAAACCAGCATGAAAATCAGCCTCGATTTCTTTTATAATTTCGTTTTTTGAATGTTCGTCTAAGCGTGACAAATCAGTATTTGGGAAATATGTTCTATTCAAATCTTCAAAATCAGCTTTTAAATCGCGAAGAAAATTCACTTTTTGAAAAGCAGAACCTAATCGCATAGCGGAGTGTTTCAATTCGTTAAACTTAGTATCATCACCATTTACAAAGACTTTTAAACACATTAATCCTACCACATCAGCAGATCCATAGATGTATTCGTTGTATTCATCAAAGGTTTTGTATTCGCTTTTATGTAAATCTAACTTCATACTTTTCATAAAAGCATCAATCATAATTTGTGGAATACTATATTTATGAACCGTATGTTGAAAGGAATTCAATATTGGGTTCAAACTAATTTTATTTTCTAATGCACTAGCTAAATCTTTTTCAAACATATCAAATAGCACTTCTTTATTGTACTCATGAAAAGTATCTACAATTTCATCTGCAAAGCGAACAAAACCATATATATTATAAATGTCTTGGCGAATGCTTGCTGCTAACATTTTTACAGCAGCAGTAAATGAAGTGCTGTAAGATTTAGTAACATTCCTGCTACATTCAAAAGATACGGTGTCAAAAAGTGATTTCATTCTATTGCTCTTAAATTTTAGCTGTGTTTTTTTATTAAATCTGCCACCAGTTTTCCTGATATTAAAGCAGGTGGTACTCCGGGTCCAGGCACGGTT